>ERZ838577.25-NODE-25-length-203713-cov-7.188409_pt1 | contig 203713 bp, 144 predicted proteins | sample MGYA00519682_ERZ838577 | MGnify/ENA primary metagenome ERZ838577 (study PRJEB31850, sample SAMEA3708838) | human gut metagenome | biome: human gut; feature: human-associated habitat; material: faeces | place: China | collected 2014 ... | reverse complement strand
AAAAGCGTCTCGGCCCGTGCGTTCTTGAACAGATTCTCCCGGTCGTAACGCTGAGTATCTTCGGGCTTCGCAGTTCTTGGAATCAGCCCCCATTGCATGACCTGAAGCTCTTCCGAGCCCGATACGATGACGCAGTGCGGCTCGGCGTATGCGGGGATGACGTATATTTCCTCGGCCAATCGGATGTCGTAGACACTGACCTTGTGTTCGGGGCGGCTTCCTGCCTGGCCCTTTCTTCCTGTTTCTGCTCGGCGAGAATCTGCCGGGCAGCTTCGATAATATCCAACTGCTTACTGTACCTTTTGGCTACGGCCGCTGCATTTGCTGGCAGAGAGGTGAAAAAACACATAAACAAAAATTCTTTACAAAGTTAGATGGCAATATCTATCCGGTCGCTCCACTTGGTCGAGGGACATTTCGAAAGCATCTCGCGACGCAGCCGGGTGTTATTCTGCCCGGTCAATTCCGCACCCAGCACCACGAGGCGGCTGTCGAGATTCAGCGGTCCGTTGACCTCGTCCACCGCGGCCTGCAAACGCCGCAGCTGCCGGATGGAGTGAGTGACGATGCCCCATATCAACCGTTCGTTCTCGCCGGTAATCCGAATCGGAGCATAGTCCTTGTTGCCGGGCATCAGCCAGATCTCCCCGTCGTCGTGCACCTCGACGTATTTCATGGTGAAACCTTCGGAGGTGACGCATACGGCAAGATCGCCCCACCGGGGTTCGAGCATCCGGTCCACGATCACCGAGTCGCTGTCCTCGATGTCGTCGTCGATCAGAGAGATGCCCCGCACCTTCCCGAAGAAGGTGCTGACCAGGTTGGGAATCAGCTCTTCGTTCAGGTCGACGAACCCCTCGACGGGCCTATCCCAATGCCCGCCTGCTCTATCCCGGCAAGGAGGACTTCACGCCGGAGAACCGCCTGCGGATCTTCAGCGACATCAAGAACAACAACTGGGACTGCATCATCCTTACGCACGAACAGTTCGGCAAGATACCCCAGTCGGCCGAGGTGCAGCGGCAGATTCTCCGGCAGGAGATGGACGACATAGATGAAAATCTGGCGTCCTACGAAAAACAGGGCGGACATGTGGACGGCTGGTTTCTGCGCGGTCTGGAGAAGCGCAAAGAGAATCTGGATGCCAAGTTCCATGAGTTGCAGGAGACAATCGACGCGCAAAAGGACGATACGGTGGATTTTCAGCAGATGGGAATAGACCATCTGTTTGTCGATGAGTCGCACAACATCAAAAATCTGATGTTCAACACCCGCCACAGCCGCGTGTCGGGACTGGGAAATACCGACGGCAGTAAGAAGGCCACGAACCTGCCGTACGCCATCCGCACCATTCAGCAACGCACGGGGCGTGATCTCGGCACGACGTTCCTTTCGGGAACGACCATCGCCAACTCCCTGACGGAGCTGTATCTGTTGTTCAAGTATCTGCGTCCCAAAGAGCTGGAGCGACAGGATATTCCCTGCTTCGATGCATGGGCCGCGGTATTCGCGCAGAAAACATCGGAGTTCGAGTTTTCGGTGACCAACGAAGTGATCGCCAAAGAGCGTTTCCGCTATTTCATCAAGGTTCCGGAATTGGCCATGTTCTACAACGAGATTACCGACTACCGTACGGCCGCAGACGTGGGAATCGACCGTCCCGAGCTGGACGAGGAGCTATGCCAGATGCCTATGACCGACGATCAGCAGGCGTTTTTGGACAAGCTGGTGCTCTTCGCCAAGACGGGAGATCCCGAACACCTGAGCGACGGGGAGGTCAAAGCCCTGATGCTGTTGGTGACGATGTACTCCAACAAACTCTCGCTCGACATGCGGCTGATAAGTCCTGCGTATGCGGATTCGCCGGGCAACAAGGCCAGCCGCAGTGCCGCCAACATCGCAGAATACTACCGGCGATACGGAGATCAGAAAGGCACACAGATGGTTTTCTGTGACCTCTCGACCTATAAGCCTGGCATCTGGAACGTCTATTCGGAGATCAAACGCAAACTGGTCGAGGAGCACGGTATTCCGGCGCAGGAGATCCGCTTCGTACAGGAAGCCGCGAGCGACAAGGTGCGGCAGGCGATGTTCGACGCCATGAACGAAGGGAAAATCCGGGTGCTCTTCGGCTCAACGCAGAAACTCGGAACGGGAGTCAATGCCCAGCAACGGATCGTTGCCATGCACCACCTCGACATTCCGTGGCGGCCGATGGATCTGGAACAGCGAAACGGCCGCGGCGCACGGAAAGGCAACACAGTCGCCAAGGAGTATGCCGGCAATAAAGTCAAAGCCTATGTCTATGCCGTTCTGCGCACTCTCGATGCCTATAAGTTGAATCTGCTGCACAACAAGCAGCAGTTCATCGACCAGCTCAAGCGCAACCGGTTAGGTGCGCGGCGGCTGGACGAGGGGGCCATCAGCGAGGATTCGGGGATGAACTTCGCGGAGTGGATGGCCGTGGTGTCGGGAAATACCGATCTGCTGCAAAAAGCCAAGCTCGAAGGCAGGATCGCGGCGCTGGAGAGCGAGCAGACGATCTTCATGCGCACCCGGCATGAGGCGCAGAGCCAACTGCATCGTTACACGGCGGAGATCGGACGACGGGATGCGATGCTCGAACGTCTGAAACGCGACTGGGATATGGCCCAAAGAGGAGGAATTGAAGCGGCTCAAGGCCGAGGCAGAGTCGCTGACTCGGAAGATTCAGCTCGACATCGCACAGCAGCAGCAGGAGATGCAGGCGAAAACAGCAGATAACCGCAATGAGCCGAAGATCGAAAATGCGGAGATTGTGGACGAGGCCGCCAGACCGTCGAAGGCAGAGCCGCGTTCTGCGGCATCCGGGAGCCAAGAAGAACCGCCGGAAGAACGGGAGCACGTCGTGTCTCTGCCCGAATCGAACTTTATTCGCAATCATATTCTTCTCGTGCGGCCCGCGACGAACGTGAAGGCCAAAGGGCCGAAGTTATAAAAAAGCGAGGCTGTCTACATTTTTTAGGCAGCCTCGTTGAGTTTGAGTGGTTATTCCCGATCAATCGTAATCGCCGTATCCGGCACCGCTTGTTCAGAAGATACGCTTACTCTCCTGCATGTCTTTCAGATTAATGAAATCCAGTACATTATAATATTGCTTGCCATCCTGATCCTCAACGGGACAGAGTTTCCCGCGACGTTTGTATTTCTCGACGAAATCCGGATCGAGCCGGATGAGCTGGCAGATTTCCTCCTGCGTCATCGAAAGAGAAATACGACGCTCCCGGCAAACATGCTGCAATACGAGGAGCATGTTCGAAGCTTTCATGTGGCTGCGAACGAGCAGAGCGAATTTGCTTCGCTCGATAAGAATCATCTTTTTCATGACTTCTCTACTTTATTAGTTGATGTGGTGTGAGGTTCATTCCGGAAGGCTTCGAGAATGCGCGATCTGCTGTAATAGATTTTGCCGCCGTGCTTGACATAAAGGATCGTGCCGTCGCTCCGACGACGGCAGAGGGTACGGTCGGACATCCGGGTAAGCATGCGGACTGCCGGAGTGTCGATCAGGTCATCAGGTAAAGGTCGAGAATTGTTTAGGATCAGAAGTTCGAGACGATTGAATCGCCGCAATACCAGACGTAACAAACGCAGAGTCGGATTACCTTTCAATGGGTTCATTGCAATGATCGTTGGTTAGACGATGCAATGATAGGAAACATCCCGATAGCAATAATTTAGTTAAAACAGGCAACTAAATAATCGACTCGCTCATAGCACAAAAAAGCATATCCGAGTTGGATATGCTTAAATTTTCCATTCGTTAATTTGCTTATGTATAATATTTTAACTATATTTATCGTGAGTTCTCGGATTTATTGTATAAGGGGGCAACTCTTCCTTCACCAATTCGTAACCCTTCCTCTTTTCGATAAAAATACCGTTCTGATTTACAGAACGGTATCTCAAAAACAGTCAGCCGAAAATTCGGATCGTTCCTTTTTTACAAGACGACCGAAAACGGTCATTCCGGCCATCCGGGAACGGGGTCCCCGGGCGTCGTGACAGCCGGATCGTAAACGGCGACCCCGACACGCGAGTCGGCACAACCGTAATAGAGGTACCACCGGGACTTGAAATAAACCAGCCCCTCGATGAAGACCGTCCCGTCCTTGTACTGGCCGCTCTTCTCGAAATCGTCCACCGGACGGAAGAACGGCACGTCGAGGCGTCCGATCACCTTTCCGGGCTCCTGCGCGTCGAAGAGGATTTGTCCGGCGGAGTAGGTGCGTGCGGGATAGCGTTTGTCCCGCCCCTCGCCGAGCCGGTTCTGGCCGTTGTAAAGCAGCAGAATACCCTTGTCGGTCAGCAGCGCCGGAGGACCGCACTCGGTCAGGGCGCTGTCGAAATAACCCTCGCGCGGATAGACCACTCCCTTCAGATTCCCGTTTGCATCCAGCTCGGGGGTCCAGTCGATCAGGTTGTCCGATGTAGCGATGTTGACCATCCGTTCGCCCCAGTACATCATATACTTCCCGTTCACGCGCGTGATGACCAGCCGGTCGCCGTCGAGCTTCGTCACAATCGACCCCGACTTGCTCTTCAGGTCGCGGAAACGTCCGTCGTAAGCCTTGGCGAATGCCGGTCCGTGCTTCGTCCAAGTCACCAGGTCGCGCGACGTGGCCACGCTGAGCCGCGGGATGCGGCGGTTCCACGAGGTGTAAAGCATCACATAGGTTCCGTCCCCGGTGACGGCCACGCGGGGATCTTCACAACCGCCCGGCCAGTCGCACTCCTTCATCCCGTCCTCGGCCGGAAAGAGCACCGGAGCGTGCCCGAGGCGCATCGTCACGCCATCCACACTCCGGGCCAGCCCGATACGCGACGTACGTTTGCCGATACCGGTCGCCGAATTGTCCTCGGCGCGGAAGAGTACGCAAATCTCCCCGTCCCTGACGGTTGCGGCAGGATTGAACGTGTCGCTCTCCATCCATCCGACCGAATCCTTACGCATCGGACAGAAGAACCGGACCTGCGAATCGGGCAGGATGACAGGATTGGCACCCGCAGGCCGGACAAACCCGCCCAGCGCCCATTCCGGCAGCCGGTTCTCCGTCATCCCGGGCTCCGCGGCCGAAGCACGGTCCGCACCGCCGCAAACGAGGACGGAGAGCCCGGAAGCCGCCAGCAGCATTCTGAATAATTGTTTCATGGAATCTGGTTTTAAGTTTGGTTTCCCCGGGTCGGTTTTCCTGCGCCCACGCGCTTTTCCCCGAGGTATTCGCCGTTTTTTTCGTGACCGGCAAATTCGTTACAAGATACGAAAAAACGAAGGAAAATAAAAACAGTTTTCGCAGCAATTTCTCACACATCGATCCAAAACAGACAGGGTTGTAACTTTTTAAGCTACAACCCTGTTCGAATACGGTACAATGTGCGGTGCAGATGCGCCGCGGTCATCGGAAACTATTCATACTGGCCGGATTTCAGCCGCTCGACCTCCTCGCGCGTCAGGAACCGCCAGGCGCCGCGTTTGAGGTTCTTCTTCGTCAGGCCCGCATAGTAAACACGGTCGAGTTTGGTCACGGTGTAACCCAGGAACTCGAAAATGCGCCGCACGATGCGGTTGCGGCCCGAGTGAATCTCGATGCCCACCTCCTGCTTGTTCTCTTTGACATAGGAAATCTCGTCGGCGAAAATCTCGCCGTCCTCGAGCGTGATGCCCTCGGCGATACGATCCATGTCGGCGCGCGTCAGGGGCTTGTCGAGCGTCACCTGATAAATCTTCTTCTTCTGGTACGAAGGGTGTGTGAGCTGCTTCGTGAGGTCGCCGTCGTTGGTGAACAGCAGCAGTCCGAGGCTGTTCTTGTCCAGACGCCCCACAGGGTAGATACGCTCCGTGCAGGCTCCCTGCACCAGTTCCATCACCGTCTTTCCGGCGTGCGGATCGTCCAGCGAGGTGACATAACCCTTGGGCTTGTTCAGCACCAGGTAGACCTTCTTCTCACCCTGCACGCGGCTGTCGTTGAACTTCACCTCGTCGGTGGGCATCACCTTGGTTCCCAGCACCGTCACGACCTGTCCGTTGACCGATACGAGTCCCGCCGTGATGAAATCGTCGGCCTCACGGCGCGAACAGATGCCCGACTGGGCGAGGAAACGGTTCAGGCGGATTTCGCCCGTTTGCTTCGCCGGATCGTATTTCGGATACGAAGCCGGTTTGTCGTCCTGCTTGCGGAATCCGCCGGGCTTATAAGGTTTGTCGCTGAATTTACGGTCGGAAAATTTCTTGTCGCCGAATTTCTTATCCCCGAACTTCTTGGGGCCGAATTTTTTCTCGCCATAAGCGGGTTTGTCGCCGTAACGCGGCTTCTCTCCGAACGGACGGCGCGGACGGTCACCCTCCTCGCGGCGGGGACGGTCGTTGTCGTCAAAGCTGCGGCGCGGACGGTCGCTGTTGTCGTCGAAATTACGGCGGGGACGGTCGCTGTTATCGTAACGGGGCTTGTCGCCGAACGTGCGGGGTTTGTCACCGAATGTACGATGGGGTTTGTCGCCGTCGAATGCGCGGCGGGGACGATCGCTGTCATCGAAACTGCGGCGGGGACGATCGCCCTCTTCACGGCGGGAACGTTCGAAAATAGGACGGTTGTCGGCCGTGAAATGAGGGTTGTACGAAGCCCGGCGTTCGGGCTGGTGGTCATGGGACGGCTGCTCCGAATCGGCAGCATCTCGCTGCAAACGCGGGCGACGCTCGACACGCTCCGCCGTAGCAACTACGGTGCGCTTGCGCTTGTCGCGTCCGAAGCGTTCGAGCACCGGGGTCGAGTCGTTTTTGGGATCTTTCATCGTTTCTGTTCTACTAAATAAAGTGTCGGGGGCAAAGATAGTGCAAGTTTCGGGGATAACAACACATTACGTGCCCGAATTAAAGATAAAAGCGAAGCCGGACTGCAAATTTGCCACTTTTACCTTATCTTTGCATCCGTTATGACCATGAACCGCGAAATACTGCGCATCGCGCTCCCCAATATCGTTTCGAACATCACCGTACCCCTCATGGGCATCGTTTCGACGGCCATCGCCGGCCATTGGGGCGCCGATTCCGCGGCCACGATCGGCGCGCTGGCCATCGGGGTGTCGATCTTCAACTTCATCTACTGGAACTGCTCGTTCGTCCGCATGGGCACCAGCGGCCTCACGGCACAGGCCTTCGGCGCCGGCAACTTCCGCGAATGTACCAACATGCTGGTCCGCGCACTGTCGGTGTCGGCCGTGATGGGCGTGCTGATGATTCTGCTGCAATACCCCCTGGGTGAACTAGCGCTGTGGGCCATGAACGGCAGCCAGATGACCCGCGATTATTTCTATGCCCGCATCTGGGCCGTACCGGCGGGCATCATCCTCTTCGGCTTCAACGGCTGGTTTACGGGGATGCAGAACGCCATCTTCCCGATGCTGACGGCTATCACGGTCAACGTCGTGCACATTCTTTGCAGTTTGTGGTTCGCATTCGGGATGGACATGGGCATCGTGGGCATCGCCTATGCCTCGGTGATCGCCCAATGGACGGGCGTGGGGCTCTCAGCGCTGCTGCTCATGGCCAAATACCGGCCGCTGCTCACCGCCGTCGACTGGTCCGAAGTGCTGGACTTCAAACCCCTGAAGACTTTCTTCATCATCAACCGCGACATCATCCTCCGCACGTTCTGCATCGTGGCCGTCTATACGTTCTTCACCGGAGCCTCGGCCCGGATGGGCGATCCCGCACTGCTGGCCGTGAACACCCTGCTGCTGCAACTGTTCACGCTCTTTTCCTACATGAACGACGGCTTCGCCTACGCCGCCGAAGCACTCACGGGCCGGTTCATCGGCGCCCGCGATGGCATGTCGCTGCGCGACTGCCTGCGAAAATGCATCTTCTGGGGAACGATGGTGTCGGTGGTCTTCGTGGGCATCTACCTCGTCTGGTGGCGCGACCTGGTGGGCGTGTTCATCGACTCCTCAGCCCCCAACGCCGGGCTGATCGAAGAGCTGGCAGGGCGTTACATCGTCTGGATCATCCTCATCCCCATCGCTTCGGCCATGCCCTTCATCATGGACGGCATCATGGTCGGAGCCACCGAGACGCGCGTCATGCGCGACTCGATGTTCTGGTCCACGGCGGCCTATTTCGCCATCTACTACGCCTGCTACCCGCTGATCGGCAACAATGCCCTCTGGCTGGCCTTCACGCTCTACATGTTCCTGCGGGGAGTGATCCAGTACTTCATGACCCGCCGTCTGAAGAGCATCCTCGAAAAGGTCGCCGCCTGAATGGTCCGGAAATCCCCGCAGCAATCGACACAGTATAAACCGACTCTGCCGGAGCCCAAAGGCCCCGGCAGAGCAGAATCATCAGTATCGCCGAACGTGCATGGCGCCGTTACAGCGTCACCCCGGTCTTGAAGATGGCGATCTCCTTGAAACCGGTCTTTTCGTGCTTGAGGTGTTCGCCGCCGGCCGTGGCCATCACCTTGTCGATGAAGCGGTCCAGCACCGCCTGCGGCTCCTCGTCCTCGACCAGCGTTCCGGCGTTGAAATCGATCCAGTTGGCTTTGAATTCCGAGAGCTGGGTGTTGGTCGAAATCTTCATCGTCGGGACGAAAGCCCCGAACGGCGTACCGCGGCCCGTGGTGAAGAGCACCATCTGACAGCCCGACAGGGCCAGCGCCGAGGCGGCCACGAGATCGTTGCCCGGAGCCTGCAACAGATTGAGGCCCTGTCTGGTAATGGGCTGCGCATAGTTCAGCACATCGACGACGGGCTGTGCCCCGCCCTTCTGCACACAACCCAAAGATTTCTCCTCGAGCGTCGTGATGCCGCCTTTCTTGTTGCCTGGCGAGGGATTCTCGTAGATCGGCTGGTCGAACTTGCGGAAATAGTGCTTGAAATCGTTGATCAGGCAGACCGTCTCGTCGAAGATCCGGCGGTCCGCAGCGCGGTCCATCAGAATCGTTTCGGCACCGAACATCTCGGGAACCTCCGTCAGCACCGTAGTCCCGCCCTGCGCGACCAGCCAGTCGGAAAACAGCCCCACCAGCGGATTGGCCGTGATGCCCGAGAAACCGTCCGAGCCACCGCACTTCAGCCCCACTTTGAGGTAAGAAAGCGGAAGCGGCCGGCGTTTATCGCTTTTCGTTTTTTCGACCAGCCCGCGGCAGATTTCAAACCCTGCCTCGATCTCGTCCTCGACCTCCTGCGCAATCAGGAATTTCACACGCTCGTCATCCCACGTGCCGATCACCTCTTTCAGGGCCGACACCTGATTATTCTCGCACCCGAGGCCCAGCACCAGCACGGCGCCTGCATTGGGATGCTTCACCAGCGCCGCCAGCGCTTTCTGCGTATTGGCGTGGTCGTCGCCCAGCTGCGAACAGCCGTAATTGTGGGTATAGACCCGCACGTCGTCGAGGTGCGAACAGTCGCACTCGCGCTTCACGCGCTCGACGATGGCCTGCGCCTGTCCGTTGACGCACCCCACCGAGGGCACGATCCACAACTCGTTGCGAATGCCCATCGTATCGTTCCTGCGCAGGTAGCCCATGACCTTCACGTCGCGCCGGGGATACTCCACGTCGTAGACCTTGGGGGTATAGGCGTATTCGAGGTCGTCGCGGAGGTTGGTCTTCAGGTTGTGGGAGTGAATCCACCCACCCTGCGGAACCTCCTCCGTGGCATGACCGATCGGATAGCCGTATTTCACGACGTTCTCGCCCGCGGCGATGTCGCGCAGGGCGAACTTGTGCCCCCGGGCGATGTCGTCCCGGAGCGTCACGACGGCACCGTCGACATCGACCGTCTCGCCCTTGTGCAGGTCGTCGGCCAGCGCGACGGCGACATTGTCCGCGGCATTGATTTTCAGAAATCGTTTCATAATCATCGTGTGCTGAAAAGGGCAGGAACGGCCTCCGAAAAGACGCCGCACCCTGCCCTCCAAAGGTAAATTAATTCTTCAGAAACTTCGCCAAGGCGCCCTCCATGCCCAGCGCCTCGATGTCGCGGACATAGCCCGCAACAGCCGGGATGAAGCCCGGAACTTCCGAGAAATCGACGGTGAAGATACCGCTCTCTTTCACGATTTTCGTGATCGTGGCGTCGATGTCGGCCGAATCCCAGTTCGCACGGATGTACTCCACGAACTCCTTCGTATCGTCGGGCTCGAAGCCGCTCTTGGGGCTGTAAAGGGTCATCAGCGCCGCAAAGGTGAAGCACTCGTGCTCGGCGATGCGCTGCGCTTTGAACCAATTATCGCGGACGGTCGGATAGTTGCGCGCCTCCCACTTCGACAGCGAATTGAGCGAGATGGACCGGAGCATGTGTTTGATAAAGGGGTTGTAGAAACGCTCCAGAATCCCGGCGGCGAACTTCTTCAGCTCGTCCTGGTCCTCCTCGATCATCGGAATCACCTCCTCGGCGACCATGTCGTTGACAAACTTTTCAATCGCGGGGGTGTCGAAAGCGTCCATCACCGTCTCGCAGCCCATTTGCAGGGCAATGGGCACCATGCCCGTGTGCGAACCGTTCAGGATGCGGACCTTTTTGTCGCGGAACTGTTTGATCGACGGCATGAAAATCACATGCAGCCCCGCCTTGTCCAGCGGCAGCTCCTTCATCACCTCCTTGTAGCCCGGACCGCCGATAGCCCACAAGTGGTACAATTCGGCCTTCACCACAAGGTTGTCGTCATAGCCGATCTCCTCTTTGATCTCGTCGATCTGCTCACGCGGGAATCCCGGCACGATGCGGTCCACGAGCGTATCGCAGAAATGACAGTTCTTTTCGACCCAGTCGATGAACTCCTGCCCCAGCTTGTGATACTCGGCATGTTTGATGACGTACTCGTGGAGCGTCGAACCGTTGTTCTCGATCAGCTCGCAGCAGATGATGCACAAGCCTTTGGCAGGATCACCGCCAAAATGTTTAAAACGCTTGTACAGCAGCGCCGTCATCTTTGCAGGATACGATTTCGGGGGTCGGGCCGTCAGGTCGTCGCCCTCCTCATAGCGGATGCCCGCCTCGGTGGTGTTCGAAATGGTGATTTTCAACTCCGGGGAGAGGAAATAACGCTCGTAGGTCGCATAGTCCACATAGGGATTGAACGAGTCCATGACGCTCTTCACCAGCCGCACGTCCTTCTTGGGCTGCTTGTTCTCGACGCCCTCCAGGTAGACGTGGTACATGTTGTCCTGCTTGTGCATCAGGTCGATCATCCCCAGCACCTTGTGCTCCGGGTCGATAATCGGCTGGCACACAGCCACTCCGGCATCCATGACGCCTTTCTCGTTGGCAATGTCGATCTGCCAGTCCACGAAGGCCCTCAGGAAATTGCCTTCGCCGAACTGCAGGATGCGGACGGGGCGGCCGACCTTTTCGACGGTCGACTTATTCAGTTGCTTAATCATTGTATGTCAGGTTTTTAAATTACTCCAATACAATAGGCTTGTATTTCGGAACCAGCGCCTTCATCACGATCCAGCCGATGAGGTAAGCCACGGCGCAGATGCAGAAGACAACGAAATATCCGGCCGGTTTTCCCTCGAAGCCCATGTAAGCCATGTTGGTCTCCTCGGCATGCACGAACAGCCATCCGGCGAACCACTGCAGGATCATCGAACCGACACCTCCGGCCATGCCGCCGATACCGGTCACGGTAGCGATCGCCGACTTGGGGAACATGTCGCCCACGGTCGAGAAGATATTGGCCGACCACGACTGGTGCGCCGCGCCGCCCAGACCGATCAGGATAATCGGGAACCACGGCGAGATCGTACCCATGGGCTGCGCCAGCAGCACGAGCAGCGGAATGAACGCGAAGATCAGCATGGCGCGCATGCGTGCCGCATAGGGATTCAGCCCCGTCTTGTTGATGATGATCGTCGGAAGCTTGCCGCCGTAGATCGAGAGCATCGTGATGGCATAGAGCGTGAAGATCAGCGCCACGCCCAGCCCCTCGGACATTTTGATTCCGAACTGCGAATTGAGGTACGAAGGGGTCCAGAAGAGGAAGAACCACCATACGCCGTCGGTCATGAACTTACCGAAGGCGAAAGCCCAGGTCTGTTTGAACGCGAGCGTCTTCCAGAATGACATCTTCGGGCAATCCTCCTCTTTCTGCTCCTTGGCGACGGCTCCGTTGATAAGTTCGTGCTTGTCCTGCTCGATGTACTCCAGCTCGGCAGCGTTCACCTTCGGGTGGTCCGACGGCTTCTTGTACATGAAGACCCAGAAACCCATCCAGACAAAGCCCAGGGCACCGATCACGATGAAGGCCATCTCCCAGCCCCAGGCCTTCGCCAGCAGCGGAATGGTCAGCGGGGCGAACAGCGCACCGATCGAAGCGCCGGCGTTGAAGATCGAGGTGGCATAGGCGCGGTCCTTCTTGGGGAAGTACTCGGCAGTCACTTTGATCGCTGCGGGGAAGTTGCCCGCCTCACCGAGGGCGAGGATGCAGCGTGCGGCGATGAAGAAATACATGCTGACCATGGCGATAGTCGCGGCCATGGCCGAGCCGGCCTCGACGGCGCGCAGCGCGGCGGCATTGGGAAGTCCCACCCATGCCTCGGTGGCCACGCCGCAGAGGGCGTGCATGCAGGCACCCACCGACCAGACGCCGATGGCCCACAGATAACCTTTCTTGGTCCCCATCCAGTCGATGAAGCGGCCTGCGAAGAGCATGCAGACGGCGTAGACGATCGAGAAGATCGAGGTGATAAGTCCGTAATGGTACTCGTTCCAATGGAACTCGGGTTTGATAAATTCGTCCCACGTCAGCGAGAGCACCTGACGGTCGAGGTAATTAACGGTCGTTGCGAAGAAGAGCATCGCACAGATGACCCAGCGGTACTGCGTCATCTTCCCAGCGAGAGTCGATTTGTTGTTTGTCATTATGGGGTTTAATTAAGTAGTGTTCAGGAATTGGTGAGCCGCATGAACGGCGTCCGGCAACGGATCGGGGCCGCCGCCGGACGACCGAACTTACGGAATATCGGCATCTAACGCACCTTGGCGATCACGTCCAGTGCAAAACGGCATTTTTCGGAGATGGCCTTCCAGTCTTTCGCGGCTATCACCTCCTTGGGGAAGAGCTGCGAGCCCATGCCCACGCAGAAAACACCGGCTTTGAACCATGCCGTGAGGTTTTCCTCGGTGGGCTCCACAGCTCCGGTGGCCATGATGTTCGACCACGGCAGCGGCGCTTTGACGTTTTTGACGAACGACGGGCCGCCCACGTTGCCCGCGGGGAACACCTTCGTCAGATCGCAGCCCAACTCCTGTGCGAAACCGATCTCGGTGACCGATCCGCAGCCGGGGGTATAGGGAACCAGATGACGGTTGCAGACCTTGGCGACCTCGGCGTTCAGGTAGGGACCCACGACGAAATTGGCGCCGTACTGGATGTAAAGGGCCGCGGTCGGGGCATCGACGATCGTACCGACACCCAGCACCATTTCGGGGCACTCTTTGGCGGCGAACTTAATGACCTCGACAAAGACCTCCGAAGCGAAATCGCCGCGGTTGGTGAATTCGAAAGCGCGCACGCCGCCTTCGTAGCAGGCTTTCACGACCTGCTTGGCGATCTCGGCGTCAGCGTGATAGAAAACGGGAACCATACCGGTCTTACCGATGGCTTCCAGGACTTGCATTTTTGAAAAACGTGCCATTATCTTATTGCATTTTAATTACCAATCAAATCCATTTTGTCGTCAGGGCGAGACGGATTTCGGTTTTCGCGCCGCAGGACACGGATGGGACATAGTAGCCTATTTCCCATTCGGGGCCTGCAAGGGAAGGCCGAAAGGCGTCCGCCCTCACGGCAAAATCAGCGCTGGACGCGGCCGCTGGCATTACCTCCGGCCAACGATTCCACCTCCTCGGCCGATACGAGGTTGAAGTCGCCGTTGATCGTGTGCTTCAGGGCCGATGCGGCAACCGCGAACTCGAGGGCCTCGCCCTGCGTCGGCTTGGTCAGCAGGCCGTGGATCACGCCGCCCGAGAACGAGTCGCCGCCGCCCACGCGGTCGATGATCGGATCGATGTCGTAACGCTTCGACTCGTAGAACTCCTTGCCGTTGTAGATCATGGCTTTCCAGCCGTTGTGCGTCGCCGAGAACGACTCGCGCAGCGTCGAGATCACGTATTTGAATCCGAACGTCTCGGCCATCTGGCGGAAAATGCCCTTGTAGCCTTCGGCATTGGTTTCGCCGCCCTCGACATCGGCGTCGGGCTTAAACCCGAGGCACAGCTCGGCGTCCTCCTCGTTGCCGATGCAGACATCGACATACTGCATCAGGGGCTTCATGATCGACTGCGCCTTCTCCTTGGTCCAGAGCTTCTTGCGGAAGTTCAGGTCCACCGACACCGTCACGCCGTGACGCTTGGCAGCCTCGCAGGCCAGCTTCGTCAGCTCGGCGGCCTTGTCCGAGATCGCGGGGGTGATGCCCGACCAGTGGAACCAGTCGGCGCCCTCCATGATGGCGTCGAAGTCGAAATCCTGCGGATCGGCCTCGGCGATCGACGAGTGCGCACGGTCGTAGATCACCTTCGAAGGACGCATCGAAGCGCCCGTTTCGAGGTAATAGATGCCCACGCGATCACCGCCGCGGGCTATGAAATCGGTCTTCACGCCATACTTGCGCAGCGCGTTCACCGCCGACTGGCCGATCTCATGTTTCGGGAGCTTCGAGACGAAATAGGCATCGTGGCCATAGTTGGCGCACGAAACGGCTACGTTGGCCTCGCCGCCGCCGTAGACGACGTCGAACGAATCGGACTGAACGAAACGCGTATTGCCGGGCGTCGAAAGACGCAGCATGATTTCACCTAATGTTACGATTTTCATGGTTCTATTGCGTGTTAAAATTTGAAGAAATTCTTAGCGTTCTTGTAGCAGATGCCCTCGATGATCTCCTTTCCGATGAAGTCGATCTCCGAAGCGGGCAGCAGGCCGTTCTCGATATCGTTGCCCACGAGGTTGCACAGCGTGCGGCGGAAATACTCGTGACGCGGATACGAGAGGAACGACCGCGAGTCGGTCAGCATGCCGACGAAACGGCTCAGCAGGCCCAGCGTCGAGAGAGCGTTCATCTGCTTCTCCATGCCGTCCTTCTGGTCGAGGAACCACCATCCCGATCCGAACTGGATCTTCCCGGCGCCGTAGCGTCCGTCCTGGAAATTGCCGATCATCGTGGCAACGAGCTCGTTGTCGCGGGGATTGAGGTTGTAGATAATGGTCTTGGTGAGTTTGTCGTCGCGGTCGAGCAGGTCGAAGAATTTCGCCATCGACTTGCCGACCGTGAAGTCGCCGATCGAGTCGAAGCCCGTATCGGCGCCCAACTGCCTGAACATGCGGCTGTTGTTGTTGCGGATGGTGCCGTAGTGGAACTGCTGCGTCCAGCCCGTCTCCCAGTCCATGACGGCGAATTCGACCATCATGGCGGTCTTGTATTTGAGCACCTCGGCATGGGTCAACGCCTGCCCGCCGTATACCTTATTAAAGATGGCGTCGATCTCATGCTGGGTGTAATCCTCGGCGTAGAACTCCTCGATGCCGTGGTCCGAGAGGCGGCAGCCCACCGACTCGAAGAACTTGTGACGCACGCGCAGGGCCTCGATCACGTCGGCGAATTTCGAGATCGCGACGCCCGAAACCTCCGAAAGACGGTCGATGTAGGCGCGGAAATCGGCCGGAGACTCCACGGCCATCGCCTTGTCGGGGCGCCACGTGGGGAGCATCTTGGTTGCAAAACCGTCCTCACGGACTTTGATGTGGTGCTCGAGCGAGTCGATCGGGTCGTCCGTCGTGCAGACCGCTTCGACGTTATAGTGCTGCATCAGGCCGCGGGCGTGGAACTCGGGCTTCTGCAACAGGGCGGTGCAATGGTCGTAAATCTCGCGGGCCGTCGAAGGATTCAGCAGTTTCGTCACGCCGAAAGCGGTCTTCAGTTCGAGGTGCGTCCAATGATAGAGCGGATTGCGCATCGTATAGGGCACCGTCTCGGCCCATTTCTCGAACTTCTCCCAATCGGTCGTATCCTTGCCCGTGCAGTACTTCTCATCGACACCGTTGGTACGCATGGCGCGCCATTTATAATGGTCGCCTTCGAGCCAGATTTTCGACAGGTTGTCGAAGCGGTGGTTCTCGGCAACATATCCGGGAATCAGGTGGCAATGATAGTCGATGATCGGCATCTTGGCCGCATGGTCGTGGTACAGCCGCTCGGCCGTGGGGGTCTGCAACAGGAAGTTGTCGTCGTTAAACTGTTTCATATTCTATCGGTTTCGTTTTTAAATTGTTAGTTTCGGGCGAGGCTCCGCGAAGCACTCTTTTTCACAACGTAAAATTACGAACTTTCCGCCACTCCCGATACGAAAAATTGCCAAATAAAGTAGATTATTTGCCAATTTGGTTGACCAATGTACGGAAAAATCGTAAATTTGCCTAAAATACAACAAAAAATCTTTAAACATACCGTATGAAAAACATGATTCTTGGGATTGCAGCCGCCCTGTCGGCCGCCTGCACCCCTGCCCTGAAGGTCGATGTCGCCAACACGACCCAGATCGAACGCGATGACGAGACCGTCGAAATCGCCTGGTCCGAAGTGGCTGCGCTCGAGGGCGCAACCCCGGAAAACATCGTCGTCCTGAACGACGACAACGAGCAAATCCCGTCGCAGGTGCTTTTCCGCGGCACGGCGGAGCCCCAGGCGTTGATCTTCCAGACCGACGCCGACCCGATGGAGACCAAACGCTTTAAAATCGTCACGGGCGTGCGCCAGAACTACCCTGCCGAGGCGTTCGGCCGCGCGGTTCCCGAACGTTACGACGACTATGCGTGGGAGAACAACAAGGTGGCCTACCGCCTCTACGGCCCGGCGCTGGAGACCTCGCCCGAAAAGCTCATCACCCCGGGCATCGACGTATGGGTGAAGTGCACCGAAAAGCTGGTGATCGACGAGTGGTACGCCCGCGGCAAATACCACCACAATTTCGGCGACGGCATGGACTGCTACAAGGTGGGCGTGACGCTCGGTTCGGGGGCTTCGCTGCCGTTCGTGGGCGGTAAGTTCTGGATGATGGGACACAACTACGCCACGGCCCGGACGCTGGACAACGGTCCGATCCGTACCACCGTCGAACTGACCTACGCGCCGTTCGACGTCGACGGCACTCCCGTATCGCTCACCAAGACCATCTCGCTCGACGCCAATCAGCGTTTCAACCGCATGGACAACGTCTACGAGGGCGCATTCGCCGAGATGCCGATCGCCGCGGGCTTCGTGCGCCACGATGTGAAACGCGTGATGACGGGCGACGACTGGATGGCAATGGTCGAGGCCGTTTCGGACTCGAAAGACCCCGTGCGTGACGGCGACATCTACCTGGGCGTGATCCTACCCGGCGCCGAGATGCTGGCCGACACACTGGGCCACGCCGTGGCCGTGAAGAGCGTGAAGCCGGGCCAAATGCTGACCTACTACGCCGGTTCGGGCTGGAGCCAGGGCGGAGTGGAGGACATGGGCGAATGGGTCGAGGAGATCGGCACAGCGCAGGCCGCCGCCGTGACGCCGCTCCGGGTGACGGTCCGCAAATAAGTTGAAAATTATCATGAAAAGTCCGGTCTGATGACCGGACTTTTTCGGTGCCGTAACGGCTCTTTTATAAGCCGGAAAGTTTTACCGAAGCACACGCACGATTCGGGGTTGAACCTATCCGACTTTTTTGTACCTTTGTAAGAAATCAACGCGTCACCTCGAAAAACCATGAACAACCAAAAAATCGTCACTTTCGGAGAGATCATGCTGCGGCTCACGCCGCCCGATTACCTGCGTTTCAATCAAACGAATCTGTTCCGCGCCAGCTACGGCGGCAGCGAAGCCAACGTAGCCGTTTCGCTGGCCAATTTCGGGCTCCGCAGCGAGTTCATAACCCGACTGCCCGAAAACCGCGTGGCCGATGCCTGCCTCGACGACCTGCATCGCTACGGCGTCGGCACCCGGGGCATCCTCCGCGGCGGCAAGCGGTTGGGGCTTTATTATATGGAGGAGGCCGCAGCCATGCGCACCTCCCATGTGGTCTACGACCGCGCCGACTCGGCCTTCGACACCCTCCAACCGGGGATGGTCGACTGGCGCACGCTTTTCAACGACGCATCGTGGTTCCATTGGTCGGGCATCTCGGCCGCGGTGAGCGCCGACACGGCCGCCGTATGCGCCGAAGCGATCGCCGTGGCGCGGGAGATGGGGCTGACCGTCTCGTGCGACATCAACTACCGCAAAAACCTCTGGAAATACGGCAAAGAACCGCAGGAGGTGCTGCCGCCGCTGATGGAACAGTGCGACATCTTCTTCGGTACGGACGACGAATACGAAAAGGTCCTCGGCATGCACCTGCCGAAGTTCGAGGCCCGAGACGCCTCCTATCAGCCCGACACAGTCGGTTACGAACGTGCTTCGGCCGAGGTTGCGGCGCGCTTTCCCCGCTGCCGGGGCATCGTCTTCGGACTCCGCAGCGTCCTGAGCGCCAACCACCACCTGATCTCCGGAACGCTCTACACCGGAGGCCGGCTGCTCTCCACGCGGGTTTACGACATCGACAACGTGGTGGATTGCGTCGGCGTGGGCGACGCCTTCGTGGGCGGACTGATCTACGGGATGGCCGAGCACACCGGGGACATGCAGTTCGCACTCGACTTCGGCACTGCGGCCTGCGCGTTGAAAAACACCGTGCCGGGCGACTACAACCAGTTCACGGCCGAGGAGGTCGCCCAGTTGGCCCGCGGCTCCGTTTCGGGCCGCATAGCCAGATAGCCCCCGCCCGCCTAAGAGGCGGGTTTTAGGGGGCGACGGATCGTTCATACGCTGACAACCCAACCTGCGCCCCGCAAGCACGGAAATTTACACGAAAAAGCCCGACTTATAAAAGTCGGGCTTTTCTGTTTTAACCGGGCGGAGCGCAGCATGGGCCGAAAGCTCCATACCTTGCCGTTGCCCCCTAAAGCCGGCCTCTTAGGCCGGTTATTCGCCTTTGGCCTTCTTGTAGAGGTCGTTGTAGGTGTTGTACTTCTCCATGATGCCGGGTTCGTCGCGCAGACGGAAACACAGCGACTTGAGGAACTCCAACGTGTCGATGTCGTCGGTCTTGATCTGGTGAGCCTTCTCGAACCAGGGCACGGCAGCCATATAGACATCGTTGACACCCTTCAGGTCGGCATCGTAGGCGGCCTGGCTGCTGTACTGCTTCTCGTTCATCTCCTTGTTCAGCGCATCGCCCTTGATCGTGTAGAACACACCCAGGTAATAGTTGCCTTCGAACATGTCGGGCTTCAGTTCCACGACCTTCTTGAACGAGTCGATGCTCTGGTCGTAATCCTTCAGCGCGTAGAAGATACGTCCGCGGCCGAACCACAGGTCGACGTTCTCCGGATTGTCCTGAATGGCCTTGTCGATCAGCGCCACGAGGTCGGCGGGATTGCCCACGCCCTCCTCCGAGGTGTAGAGCTGCATCAGGCCGTCGAGGATACGCTCGTTCTTCGGGAACTTCTCGATACCCGTCAGCAGAGCCTCCTTGGCCTTGATCACATTGGCTTTGTCGGCCTCCTTCTGGCCGTAAAGGCAGTGGAAGAGGTAGTAGTAGATGTTACCCTCCTCGTCGGCATAGCCCTTCTCGATAGCCTTGGTCAGCAGCTTGGCGCCCTTGACGAACGATTTGGGATTGTTGGCGCCGTCGACCGTCAGCAGGTAGCCCGCATAGTAGAGCAGCGCGGGATCGGCCTCGCCGTAAGCGGGGCTCGACTGGGCCTTGTAAGCCGTTTCGTAGGCCTTGGCAGCCTCGACGTAGTTGCCCGTGTCGATACCGGTGTTACCGACCTGCGAGCAGAAATCGCTGACCTGCTTCAGCCCCTCCTTGACCTTGTCGGCCGTCTTGGGGTCCAGCTCGTAAGCCTTGTTGTAAGCCTCGATGGCCTTCTCGGGAGCGTCCTTCATCACCCACTTCGTCTGCTTCCACGTGACAACCTTGTTGTCCTTGACATAGGCGGTGAAATAGTTGTACACCCACGCATCGTACTCCACGCCGTTGAGCGTCTCCTTGGACGCCGACTTGGGCTCGCCGACAGCCAGTTTCAGCATCGCGGCGTCCATATTGACGAAGAGGCTCTTCGTAGGCTCGATGGCCACCTCGTAGAAGGCCTTACCGCGGTTGATCCACGTTGCGGCCTTGACAGCCTTCTTCTCGTTGGCGATGTCGGCATCGCTCTTTTCGATCTTGGCGAGAAGCGCTTCCTTGTTCACTTTCTGTGCCTGCACGGCGGGAACTGCTACGAGCAGCGCCGCGAGAGCCGTCAAAATCGTTTTCTTCATAGTAAACTGAAATTTTAAAGTTTTTTGATGTTTTCAATTATTCTTCCGCAGAGGGAGCATCGGTCGCGGGCGTCTCGGCCCCGTTCTCAGCGCCTTCCGCAGACTGCACTTCCTCCTCGTCCCCGGCTGCCGGCACGGCCATCACCGAAGCAATGGCATCGCCTTCGCGGAGGTTGATGATACGCACGCCCTGCGTGGCGCGGCCCGCCAGACGGATCTGCGACACGGCCGTGCGTATGGTGAGTCCCGAACGGTTGATGATCATCAGGTCGTTCTCGTCCGTCACGGCCTGTATCGAAATGAGTTTGCCTGTCTTTTCCGTAATGTTGATGGTCTTCACGCCCTTTCCGCCGCGGTTGGTGATGCGGTACTCGTCCAGATCGGTACGCTTACCGTAACCGTTCTCGCTCAGCACCAACACGTCCTGCTTCGAATCGGGCTCCACACAGATCATGCCGATCACCTCGTCCGACTCCTCGATCGAGATACCGCGCACACCCGCGCCGACACGTCCGATCGGACGCACCGTCGACTCGTTGAAGCGGATGGCCTTGCCCTCCTTGGCCGCGATCATCACCTCGGCATTGCCGCTGGTGAGCTTGGCCTCGATCAGCTGGTCGCCCTCGCGGATGACGATGGCATTGACACCGTTCTGGCGCGGACGCGAATAAGCCTCGAGTTTGGTCTTCTTGATCGTGCCGTCCTTCGTACACATGATGATGAAGTTGTTATTCACATACTCCGCATCGGCCAGGCTCTTGACATTGATATAGGCGCGAACCTTGTCGTCCGGCTCGATCTGGATGACGTTCTGGATGGCACGTCCCTTCGACGAGCGCGCTCCCTCGGGAATCTCGTAGACCTTGAGCCAGAAGCAGCGGCCCTTCTCCGTGAAGAACAGCATCGTATTGTGCATCGAAGCCACGTAGATATGCTCGATGAAATCCTCGTCGCGCGTGGCGCTGCCCTTGGCCCCCACGCCGCCGCGGTTCTGCGTGCGGTATTCGGCCAGCGGCGTGCGCTTGATGTAGCCCATGTGCGAGATGGTGATGACCATGTCGTCGTCGGCGTAGAAATCCTCGGGGTTGAACTCCTCCGAAGCGTAGATGATCTCCGAGCGGCGCTCGTCGCCGTATTTTTCTTTGATCTCCAGCAGCTCGTCCTTGATGATCTGCATCTGCATCGACTCGTTCTCGAGCACCTCCGTCAGATGGGCGATCAGCTTCATCAGCTCGTCACGCTCGGCGGTCAGCTTCCCGTGCTCCAGGCCGGTCAGCGCGCGCAGACGCATCTCGATAATGGCCGAAGCCTGGATATCGCTCAGCTCGAAACGCTCGATAAGGGTCTGCTTCGCGGCGTCGGGCGTCTGCGAAGCGCGGATGATGCGCACGATCTCGTCGATGTTGTCCTGCGCGATCAGCAGTCCCAGCACGATGTGCAGGCGCTCCTCGGCCTTGCGCTTGTCGTAGCGCGTGCGGCGGAGCACCACGTCGTGACGGTGCTCGATGAAATACTTGATCAGGTCGCGCATCGGAAGCATCTCGGGACGCCCTTTCACCAGCGCGATGTTGTTCACGGCGAACGACGTCTGCAGCGGGGTGTTTTTGAACAGCGTGTTCAGCACCACGCTCGCCACGGCGTCCTGCTTCAGGATGATGATGATGCGCAGGCCGTTGCGGTCCGATTCATCGTTGATGTAGGAGATGCCTTCGATCTTCTTGTCGTTGATCATGTCGGCGATCTTCTTGATCATCTCGGCCTTGTTGATCATATAGGGGATCTCCGTGATGACGATGCACTCGCGGCCGCTCGGCGTATGCTCGATCTCGGTCTTGGCGCGCATCATCACACGTCCGCGGCCCGTCAGCATCGCCTCTTTCACACCCTCGTAGCCGTAGATGATACCGCCCGTGGGGAAGTCGGGACCTTTGACGTACTGCAAAAGCTCCTCACCCGTGATCTCGGGGTTGTCGACATAGGCGCAGCAGGCGTCCACTACTTCCGAGAGGTTGTGCGGAGCCATGTTCGTAGCCATACCGACGGCAATACCGCTGGCGCCGTTGACAATCAGCAGCGGGATTTTCGTGGGAAGAACCGTAGGTTCGGGGATCGTGTCGTCGAAGTTCAACGTCCAGTCGACAGTCTCCTTATCAATATCGGCCATCACCTCGTCGGTGATCTTCTTCATACGGGCCTCGGTGTAACGCATGGCAGCCGGCGAGTCGCCGTCCATCGAACCGAAGTTACCCTGTCCGTCGACCAGCGGGTAGCGCATCGACCAATCCTGGGCCAGGCGGACCATCGCATCGTAGACCGACAAGTCGCCGTGGGGGTGGAACTTACCGAGCACGTCGCCGACGATACGGGCCGACTTACGGGTGGGTTTGTCGGAGTAGAGGTTGAGCTCCGCGCTCATATCGTAGAGGATGCGGCGGTGTACGGGCTTCATACCGTCCCTGACATCGGGCAGCGCACGCGACACGATGACCGACATCGAGTAGTCGATATACGCCGACTTCATCTGCTCTTCGATATTGATGGGGATGATACGCCCCACCAAACCGGCATTCTTTTCTTCTTCCGTTAGCATTATTCCGTGTTTAATCCTTTTTGTACCGACACCGCACGTCGCCGGGTCGATACCGATCGAAAATTAGCAATCTTTTAACATACAAAAATACGATTTATTTCCGATCTGAGCAACTTTGCAGGCAAAAATCGCTTCGCGCGCGCGATATTTTTCAGAGGTCATGCCGTTTTTGGCCCTTTTCCGGCGATCTGACGGTCTGAAAAAAAATTCCCGGCATAATGCCGGGAAAAATACGAATTACCTACCTTTCATTCGGTGCCACCGGATCGAAAATCCAATCGTGGCATAAAAAAAACAATAGTCGGGAAAACCACCCTTATAGCAATCCTGATAGCGTACACCCAAACCGACGAAAGGCGGTATTTTCAGGTCTGCCCACTCCCAACGTACACCCAAGTCGTAATAGCGGAAATGCCAATCACCGCCGAGAGTATTACCCGCACGCAGGGAAACTTCGAGCCGGTCGCGATCGGTACGAAGCGGAGCATAGCCGAATCCCAAACCAAGTTGTCCGGCCTGCTCATAGCTTTTCACGCCACCGGTCTTGAACAATCCGGTCGTTCCCGTAACCGGTATGTAAAGGGAAAAGCGTCCGTTGAAACGATAACCGACGATTGCCTCGACATCCATCCCTCGCTGCGCCACACCGTCGCTTTTCGATTGAACCAAAGCCCGCAGTTCAGCCCGCAGAAAAACGCCTTTGTCGTTACTTGCAAAAGATTGCGCCTGCATGGCAACCGCACTTCCGAACAAAAAGGACAGCAAAAACAGAATTTTTTTCATATCTCCTTAAGTCAATTTTCCATTGCCTTTGTTTCACCGACTTCGCCCTATTCAAAATCGACTACGCCTCGTTCTTGAATTTGCCACAATATACTGCTGTTCCCTCCGACACATACGGCAGCTTTAAGCATATCTTTAGATGATTGACTTACATTTGAATTCTGCACGATATTTATAAAATCTTTCAAATAAGCAGACAACACCACCTTGTCATGACATAAATTAGCTGCATTTTCGCAATATTCCTTGATTATAGAAAACTCATTCGCGTATTGCGGCATCGCATTTTCTATAACCGTAAACGGGTTTTCACAATTCATATCTTTCAAACTATTAGTTGCTACAGACACATTTGCTTTAATATCCGTTAATTCAGCAACCGACAAAGCGTCATCGTAATAACCGGAAGATTTATTGATAGTTAATTGTAATATTTCATCAGAATCCAACTCCCGAACATCGGTTCCCTCCGCATATATATTGCAAATAATCTCGTTATGAAGACACCCGACACGATCAAAGCCATCATATATTATTAGGGCGGTCTCTTTTTCGTCATCGTCTTTTGACTGGTCATCTCCAAAAGACAACATCATCAAACCATTTTCTTCTTCAGAATCTTCAATTTCTTCAGCGACATTGTCTTCGAAAAGATTATTTCCTGATGGAAAGCAATCCAACGCCAATTCCTCTTCTTCATAAGCCACACAAGTCGCCATCAAAGAACCGAAAATTCCACCAACGACTGCGCCAATTCCTCCACAAGACGCCCCGATAGCAGCCCCAATAGCATCTGAAGCACATATCCGCCTAAACCAACGACCCAAAAACCAACTTCTCGTATCCGCCATCTTACAAAATTGGTCTGCATATTCCAAATTCAATGCAGAAATATTCGCTTTGAGCTCAAAAAACTCCTCTTGCATTGCCTGTTTAAGACCTTCCTCCCTCCGGGAGTCAACTTTTGAACAAGCATTCACCAACAAGATTAATCCCAAAAATACAGAAAGCAAAGAGATCTTTTTCATTTTTTTTAAATTTTCAATTAATGACACAAAAAAAGACCAGAAAAAAATATCTCAATGCAAATATACATAAAATATATTAATTATTGCATTTGTAAATAAAAAATAAGCATTTGATTATTGATTTTTTATAAAATATCAAAAATATACAATTTTGCGACAATTTGTCGTTTACGCAGGATTTTCTACCTTTGCGCCCACTATCAATTTTATATGACCCTGATCAATACCCCCAAAGAGGTCCTCGCGCTGGCCGGCCGGTCCGCGGCGGACAAACTGCGAAACCCGGCCTCCAAGACACTGATCCTCGCATTCCTCGCCGGAGCCTACATCGCCATCGGCGGATTGTTCTCGCTCATCGCGGGCTTCGGATTCCCCGGAGCCGCCGAAGCGCCCGGATTCCAACGCCTGCTCTCGGGCGCGGTCTTCCCGCTGGGACTTATCCTGGTGGTTTTCACCGGCGCCGAGCTCTTCACGGGCAACAACGCCGTGCTCGTCCCGGGAGCGCTCGGACGACAGTACGGATGGAGCCGGGTGCTGCGCAACTGGGGACTCGTCTACATCGGGAATTTCGCCGGGGCGCTCTTCTTCACCTGGTTTCTGGTCGTCGTACCCGGCGTACTGTCATCGGAGTTATGGCAGAAAGCGGCCTGCGGCATTGCGCAAGCCAAGGTCTCGATGCCGTGGATGACGGTGTTCCTGCGGGGCGTAGGCGCCAACTGGCTGGTATGCCTGGCCGTATGGCTCGGACTGAGCGCCAACGACGTACCGGGCCGGATGATGGGGCTGTTCTTTCCGATCATGTGCTTCGTGGCGATCGGCTACGAACACTGCATCGCCAACATGTTCTTCATCCCGCTGGGTATGATGCTCGGTGCGCCGGTCACGTGCGGGGAGTTCTTCATCGACAACCTGATCCCCTCGACCCTCGGCAATATCGTGGGCGGAGGCCTCTTCGTAGGGGGCCTCTATTGGCATCTCAACAGGAAATAATCGGAAAAATCGTCCGTCAGCGGAAGTCTATGAACTCGTAACCCGCATAGGCCTGCCTGTCGAACACGCGGACATGCCCCGAGAGCGGCGCAACGCCGAGGACGCTGACCTGCACCTGCTCGCCGTCGTAGTCGTAGGAGAGCGACAGGGGGCGCATCGTGGCGGTGTCGACCGTCACGGTAACGTTACCCGCCGGAGAGTCGTTCCCGGCAGCGGGCGTCAACCGCACGACGGCGCGGCCCCCGGCTTCGGAGACCAGCGTCGGGACATACTCGCTGCCGAGGAAATCGAAAGCCCGGACGGGATTGTTCAGGATATTGCGGCTCGCGGCATCGACCTCCGTCACGGTCACCTCGCGGCGGCGGTTGTCGATCTCGTAGCGGATCACACTGTCGGCAAATACCTCGGCATCGGCCAGCGCGAGATAATAATTCCGCCCCTCGACGACATAACTGCCGCGGCTGTTGTAATCGCCCGCAACAACCTCGAAATCGACGCTGTAACCGGGCATCGCGCGGAATCCCGCAGCGAGTTTTTCGAGTATCTCCGTGGCGCGTCCTGCCGCCGAAACAGCCTGAATACCCGCCGCGAGGGCTATAAGGACTAAAAATCGTTTCATCGTCGGATTCGGATTAAAATACCCCCAATTCCTGCAGTTTCGCCTCCAGCGAAGGCAGGTCGTGGTAGAGGATGTCGCGCGGCTTGGCGCCCTGCTGGCGGCCGACGATGCCGGCACGCTCGAGCTGCATCATGATACGCCCGGCACGGTTGAAGCCCACCTCGTAATTGCGCTGGATCATCGAGGTCGAGATCGACCCGTCCTGCACGGCGCTGCGGGCGATCTCGGAGAAGAGCGAATCGTATTTCAGGGGCGCCGAGGAAGCCTCCTCGCTGCCCATCTGCTGCCCCTCGCCGTTGTCGGGCGTGTAGTCGGGCAGCGCATAGGCCGCCGTGTAACCCTGCTGTTTGGAGATGTAATCCACAATGCGCTCGACCTCCTTGGTCTCGACAAGCGCGCACTGGATACGCGTCAGTTCGCCGTCCTTCGAGATGAGCATGTCGCCGCGGCCGATCAACTGGTCGGCACCGGGACGGTCGAGGATCGTCCGCGAGTCGATCATCTGCATCACGCGGAAAGCGACGCGGGCCGGGAAGTTGGCCTTGATCTTACCCGTGATGACATCGACCGACGGACGCTGCGTGGCGATGATGAGATGGATGCCGATGGCGCGGGCTTTCTGGGCCAGACGCGTCACGGGGGTCTCGACCTCCTTGGCCGTCATGATGAGGTCGGCGAACTCGTCGATCACCACGACGATATAGGGCATGAAGCGGTGGCCGTTCAGCGGATTGAGTCGCCGCGAGGTGAATTTCTCGTTGTACTCCGAGATGTTCCGGGCGCCGGCCTTCTTGCACAGCTCCAGCCGGTTGTCCATCTCCGTACACAATGCGTTGAGCGTATAGACCGCCTTGCGGGGATCGGTGACGATGGCTTCGTCCTCCGACTCCATCTTGGCCAGGAAGTGGCGTTCGACCTTGGAGTAGAGCGAAAACTCGACCATCTTGGGGTCGATCATCACGAATTTCAACTGCGCAGGGTGCTTGCGGTAGAGCAGCGAGGTGATGATGGCGTTCAGCCCGACGGACTTACCCTGTCCCGTGGCGCCGGCCACCAGCAGGTGGGGCATCTTCGCCAGGTCGAAGACGAAATTCTCGTTCTGGATCGTGCGTCCGATCACCACCGGCAACTCGGCTTTCGACTCCTGGAAACGCAGCGACCGCACAGCCGAATACATCGACACGATCTGCTTGTTGCGGTTCGGGACCTCGATGCCGATGGTTCCCTTGCCCGGAATCGGGGCGATGATGCGGATGCCCGATTCGGCTTTGAGGCTCTGGGCGATATCGTTCTGGAGGCCCTGGATTTTAGCGATTTTGACCCCCTGCGCCTGCACGATCTCGTAGAGCGTGACCGTGGGACCCACGGTGGCTTTGATGCGCTGGATCGGAATGCCGAAATATTTGAGCGTCTCCTCGATCTTGGTCTTGTTCTCGAAAATCTCCTCGTCCGACACTTCCGAATCGGAAACATAGTCCTCCAGCAGCGTCACGGGCGGCTTGTGGTAATTCACGAGGTCTTTCAGCGGATCGTAGCTCTCCGTCGGGATCGCCTTTTCGTCGACCAGCTTCGCCTCGTTGGACTCGACCGTCACGACGACGCCTTCACCCTGGGGCTCGGGTGCCGGAAGCATTTCGGCGGGCGTCTCCGCAGTCACCTCCGCCGGTATTTCCGCCCGCATCTCCACCGGTTCTTCGGGCTCGTCGCCGACGATAATTTCGGTAAAAGGTCCGTCGGACACGGGAGCCGCCGGTGCAGCAGGGCGGAACGCAGGGCGCTCCAACTCGATCAGTCCCCCGCGGCCCATCACCACACGCCCTTCGGGGTGCGAGAGGTCGACCTCGGTGAACTCCTCGTCCCCGGCGGGTTCCTGCGGTTCCGTTTCCTCCGGAACGACCTCGCCGACGGGCTTTCCGTCGGGCGTCAGCTCTATAAAAGGATCGTCGTCCTCGTCCCGGAGCGTGGCTTTCGCGGCCGCAACGGACTCCGCGGGGCGCTCCACATGTATCGGCGCGGCTTTCTGCACCGGAGGTTCCGGAACAACGGCGGCCTTGGCGGCAGGGGCGGCAGGCTCGGCGGCTTTCGGAGCCGGCTCGGGAGCCTCCTCCGTGATCGCCCCGTCTTCTCCGGGAACGCGGCCGAGGGGTACGACCACCTTATGTTTGACGATCTCGACGATCTTTTCGCCCTTGTCAGCCATGACGTTGCCGACCTCGTTGACCTTGTTGATGAAATTGCGGTTGATGAATACGCCCGTCAGAATCCACCCGCCCAACAGCAGGATGAGCGTTCCGACCGCACCGATATGCGTGCGCAGCAGGGTCGAAACCTCGATGCCGAACGCACCGCCCCACCCCGTCGAGCAGCAGATGCTCCAGCGGTCGGCAAAGGCGAACCCGAGGGTCAGCGACCCGAGGATCATGATGAAGAACAGCGAGAGGATCGAATGGTTCACCAGCAGCGGCCGCTGGCGGATGATCCTTATCCCGATCAACACCAGCATCACGGGAATCAGGATGCCGAACAGCCCGAACGAGCGGTCGACCAGCAGCATCCCCAACCGCGCCCCGGCGACGCCGCACAGGTTCTCGATCTCGGCGCCGATCAGTTCGCGGTCCTCGACCGACTTTTGCAGCACGCTCTGGTCGGGAGCCCAGCTGAAGAACGAAAAGAATACCGCGGCGGCGGAGAACAAGCCCACGAACAGCAGCAACAGGCCCGCAATCCAGCGCGCGCTGTCGCGGTTGGAACGCTGCACGTTCTGTCGTCCGTTGGGGGATGTCGTATTTTTGGATGCCATTTTTGTTACGCTTGATTTATCAAGCGAAGGTACGAATTTTTTCCGACATTCCGGATTCCGGAAGCCAAAAATAGCGCGACAGCAAAAATCAGAGGGACTCCAGCCCCTTCTTTTCGAGGCGGCGGCGGTACTCTTCGCCGGCGAAGGTGTGGAACGTGAAGCGGGGCGCATGATCCGCCGAAGCGTGCAGGCCGCAGTCGTCGAGCAGTTGCGCCACCCGGCGGGCGACGGCGGGCGACGGATCGACGATCGCAGCGCCGCGCCCGGCGACGACGCGCTCGAGCACGGGCGTCAGGAAAGGATAGTGCGTGCATCCCAGCACGATCTGGTCCGCACCCCGGGCCAGCATCGGCTCCACGGCGGCGCGCACCGTGGCTTCGGCCTCGGGCGTATCCTCCCGGTCCCCTTCGACCAGCTCCACGAATCCCGTGCCCGGATAGGTCAGGACCTCGATCCCGCTGCCGTATTTGGCGGCGGTACGGCGGAACAGGTCGCCTTCGAGACTCCGCTCGGTAGCCAGCACCCCCACCACCCCGCTGCGGGTCGCCAGGCAGGCGGGTTTCACGGCGGGCTCCATGCCCACGATCGGCAAGTCAGCGTATTTTTCGCGCAGGAAGTCGATGGCTGCGGCCGTGGCGGTGTTGCAGGCCACGACAACCATTTTGCAACCCAGTTCGACAAGCCGCGCGACGGCGGCATCGGCCAACGCCTGCACCTCCCCGCGGGGACGCGAACCATAGGGACAATTGGCACCGTCACCGAGGTAGACGAGCGATTCCCCGGGCAGCATGCGCCTGATCTCGCGCCAGACGGTCAGCCCGCCCATCCCCGAGTCATAAACGCCTATCGGCGCGTTATTCGAATTTGCAACCATTTTTTGTACTTTCAAACCCCGTCTTTCAGCCGGGCCAAAATATACTCCACCACCTCCTCGTCGGAAAGCCAGTCGCAGTCGACGACCAGCGACGCCTGCGCATAGAAAGGCTCCCGGACGGCCATGTCGCGCTCCATGAAGGCTACCAGTTCCTCGTCGTTCAGTCCTTGCAGGCGGGGCCGCTTGCGGCGTCCGTAAGGGCTCAGGCGGCGGGCGATCTGCTCCGCCGAGCGGCGCAGGTAGACCGTGCAGCCCGCGGCATTCATCCGGGCCATGTTGTCGCTCCACGTGGGCAGCCCTCCGCCCGTGGAGACCACCGGAACGGCGCCCTCGTCGATCACGCGGTCCAGCACCTCGCGTTCGACCTCCCGGAACCGCTGCTCGCCCTCGTAACGGAAGACATCGGAGACCGACGCCCCCTCGCGCTCCTCGACCAGCGCATCGGTGTCGGCATACGAAAGGCCGAGACGCCGCGCCAGCTTGCGTCCGAGGGTGCTCTTGCCGCAGCCCATGTAACCGACCAGAAAGAGGGGTTTCATCACCGCTGTCCGTTAAAACAGGTTCAGTTGCTCGGGGTCGATCATTTCGTCGGCATCGCCTTTGGCGCGCTCGATCTCGAACTCCACGCCCCCGACGATCGTTCCGCCCGAGGGTTGGCCCGCCGGAGCCTTCTCCGGGGCGGGCTTGGCCGCCGGCTTCGCTTTCGGCGCAGTCTTTTCAGCCGTTTTATCCTCGCCGGCAGCATCCTGTGTCATATCATCTAAAGCGCCCGTCAACTGACCGCCGTCAAAATCCTCGTCGTCAGCCGGTTCCGGCTCGGGAGGCAACTCGGGTTCGATCATCCGCAGTGCGGCGACATCGTAGGTCGTCAGGCGCTTGCCCTTGGCGCGGTGGCTCTTGACGCCCACGAATTCGTCGACATCGACGAGGTCCGCAGGCCGCGAAGCGTGCGCCCCCTTGTAGGTGATCTCCAGTTTGGCGCCGGCGCGGTCCGTCACGCAGACGAAATCGGCATCGGCATCGAGGAAATCCTGCGTCTTGTCCGACATTTCGGCCGTGAAACGCTTCATGTAGTAGTACTGCTGATCGCGGTCGTAGTAACACAGGCTGTAAATCCGGTCGGATTCGTAGCGCGCCACGCGCACGGTGTCGTCGGGGAAGTGCTGCATCAGATCGTAGCCCGTGATGTAGTACTGATTCTTCGAAGTCCACACGATCAGCTTGTCGTCGCCTTTGAACTCGCCCAGCGGTTTCCCGCGGCCATCGGCGTTCAGGCGGCGGACATCTTCGTCGAACCAGATGTCCTGACCCCCGAGCGTCGAGGTCCCGCGCTCCTTCAACACGATCTTGTGGATTCCGTAGCGCGAGAAAAGGTTGCCCTGGCTCTGGCGGCCTTTGATGGCGAGGGTCGAGAAATCGAGATCGACGATCACCTTCTTCAGACGCGGACGAGGCTTAAAGTAAACCTTCAGCACCTCGGCCTCACCGTTCGGATTCACAGACATATACAGAATCTCGCTTTTAGGCGTTCCCTTGGTGATGTCGTACTCCTTGTCACGCGTGATGCCCTTAATGGCGCAGCGCTTCATCATGATCGCGCCGTTCTTGCCGTCGCGGTAGAGGACGTTGTAAATCGTGCGGTCGTCGTTGCGTTTGAAGACCCCGATATAGTAGATGTTCTTGTCGAAGAAAGCCTTGTCCGAGACCTTCGTGATGACGTAACGCCCGTCCTTCGTGAAGACGATCACGTCGTCGATGTCCGAGCAGTCGCAGACCAGTTCGGCGTCCTTCATCGACTTCCCGATGCCGAAGAAGCCCTCAGCGCGGTCGACATACAATTTGGCGTTGGTCACGGCGACCTTCGTGGCTTCGATCGAATCGAACTCGCGCAGCTCCGTGCGGCGTTCCTTGCCCTTGCCGTATTTGTCGCGGATGCGCTCGTAATAGGCGACGGCATATTCGGTCAGGTGGTCGAGATCGTACTGCGTCAATTTGATGTCCTCCTCGATCTGTTTGATCTCGTTGTCGGCCTTGTCCGAATCGTAGCGCGAAATACGGATAAACTTCAGCTCCGTGAGGCGCTGCACGTCTTCAAGCGTCACTTCACGTCGCAGCCGTTTCTTAAAGGGTTCCAGCCCCTTATCGACGGCGGCATAAGCCTCCTCGCGGCTCTTGCTGCCCTCGATCAGCTGGTAGAGCTTGTTCTCGATGAAGATGCGTTCCAACGACGCGGCATGCCACGCCTCGTTCAACTCCCCGAGTTTGATTCGCAGCTCGAGCCCCAGCAGCGACTTGGTATGTTCGGCCGAGCGGCGCAGAATCTCCGAAACGCCCAGAAAATGCGGCTTCTCATCCCAGATCACGCACGAGTTCGGGGAGATCGACACCTCGCAGTCGGTGAAGGCGTACAGGGCGTCGATGGTCTTGTCCGACGATTCGTCGGGAGCGACCTGAATGACGATCTCGACTTTGTCGGCCGTATTGTCGTCGACCTTGCGAATTTTGATCTTGCCCTTGTCGTTGGCTTTGATAATCGAATCCTTAATCGATTCGGTGGTCGTGGTATAGGGGATTTCGGTGATGGCCAGCGTGCGCTTGTCGATCTTCGAAATCTTCGCCCGGACCTTCACGGCACCGCCCCTCAGTCCGTCGTTGTAGCGGCTCACGTCGGCCATGCCGCCCGTCGGGAAGTCGGGGTAAAGCTGAAATTCACGGCCCTGCAAATGAGCGATGCAGGCGTTGATGAGCTCCACGAAGTTATGGGGCAGTATCTTCGACGCCAGGCCCACGGCGATACCGTCCGAACCCTGCGCCAGCAGCAGCGGGAACTTAATGGGCAGCGTGACGGGCTCCTCCTTACGGCCGTCGTACGACAGCATCCACTCGGTCGTCTTCTTGTTGAAGACCACGTCGAGGGCGAATTTCGACAGCCGCGCTTCGATGTATCGGCCCGCGGCGGCCTCGTCGCCCGTGAGAATATTGCCCCAGTTGCCCTGACAGTCGATCAGCAGGTCCTTCTGCCCCAACTGCACCAGCGCATCCTTAATCGAGGCGTCGCCGTGCGGGTGGTACTGCATGGTCTGGCCCACGAGGTTGGCCACCTTGTTGTAACGGCCGTCGTCCACGACTTTCATCGCGTGGAGGATACGCCGCTGAACGGGCTTCAGTCCGTCCTCGACGTGCGGCACGGCGCGTTCGAGGATCACGTACGAAGCGTAGTCCAGGAACCAGTTCTTATACATGCCCGTCAGCTTGCGCACGCCTCCCTCCTCCTGCGTCAGGCGGTCGAACTTGCCCGCCTTGGCCGGAGCCCCGGAGACAGGCGCGTCGTCCGCCGCGTCGTCCGCGGTTTCGGGCGTCGGGGCGTCCTCGTTGAAATCCCCGCCGGGGATCAGATCGTCTTTATCTTTCTCTTCTGCCATAATTCCTTAGCTGATTTTCAAGTCCTGCTCGACGATATCCTCCTCGATACGCAGATTGTCGATAATGAAGCCCTGCCGCTCATACGTGTTCTTGCCCATGTAAAACTCCAGCAGGTCGTGAATCGGGTCGTCCTTGGTGATGCGGACCTTGTCCAGCCGCATGTTCTCGCCGATGAACTCCTTAAACTCGTCGGGCGAAATCTCGCCGAGACCTTTGAATCGCGTGATCTCGGCGTTGACACCGCATTTCCCGACCGCCTTCAGCCGCTCCTCCTCGGAGTAGCAGTAGAGCGTCTCCTTTTTGTTGCGCACGCGGAACAGCGGCGTTTGCAGCACGAACAAGTGTCCCTGACGGATCACCTCGGGGAAGAACTGCAGGAAGAAAGTCATCATCAGCAGGCGGATGTGCATGCCGTCGACATCGGCATCGGTGGCGATGACGACCTTGTTATAGCGCAGGTTGTCCATATCCTCCTCGATGTTCAGCGCCGCCTGGAGCAGGTTGAACTCCTCGTTCTCATAGACCACCTTCTTCGTAAGTCCGTAGCAGTTCAACGGCTTTCCGCGCAGCGAAAAGACCGCCTGCGTGCGCACGTCGCGGCTCTTGGTTATCGACCCCGAGGCCGAATTACCCTCCGTGATGAAGATCATCGACTGCTCGGCCAGTTCGTTCTTGTCCGTGCGGTGTATCTTGCAGTCGCGCAGTTTCTTGTTGTTCAGGCTCACTTTCTTGGCCGTCTCGCGGGCCTTCTTCTGGATGCCCGAAATCGCCTTGCGCTCCTTCTCGTTCTCGACGATCTTTTTTTGCAAGACCTGCGCCGTCTCGGGATGCTTGTGGAGGTAATCGTCGAGGTGCTTCGCAAGAAAGTCGCCTACGAACGTATTGACCGACACGCCCTGTTCGATCTCACGCGAACCAAATTTAGTCTTCTGCTGGTTCTCGAACACGGGATTCGAAACTTTGATCGAAATGGCCGCCATGATCGACGTGCGGATGTCCGACGGATCGTAGTCCTTGTGGTAGAACTCTTTGACGGTCTTGGCAATAGCCGCCCGCAGCGCCACCTGATGCGTACCGCCGTGGATGGTGTGCTGTCCGTTGACGAACGAGTCGTAGCTCTCGCCGTAACCCGTTCCGTGGGTGATGACCACCTCGATATCGTCGCCCGTCAGGTGAATCGGAGGATAGAGCGGCTCCTCTGTCAGGTTGTCGTTCACAAGGTCCAGCAGGCCGTTTTTCGACACGTAGCTCTTGCCGTTGAAATTGAGCGTCAGTCCCAGATTCAGGTAGCTGTAATTGCGAATCTTCTGCTCGACGTATTCGAGGTTGTAGGCGTATTCGCCGAAAATCTCCTCGTCGACGCGGTACGAAATGAACGTGCCGTTCTTCTCGTGAACCCCGCTCTCCCACTTGTCGCTGACCTCCAATCCTTTGGAGAAGGTCACCGTACGGGCTTCGCCGTCACGCACCGAACGGGCCGTAAATTCGCTCGAAAGCATGTTCACCGCTTTGACACCCACGCCGTTCATGCCGACGGTCTTCTTAAAAGCCTCGCTGCCGTACTTGCCGCCCGTGTTCATCTGCCCGACGGCCACCGAAAGCGATTTGAGGGGGATGCCGCGGCCGTAATCGCGCACCGTGACCACCTTGTCGGCGATCGTGATGTCGATCTGCTTGCCCGCGCCCATGATGAACTCGTCGATCGAATTGTCGACGACCTCCTTAATGAGCACGTAAAGCGCCTCGTCAGGCTGCGAACCGTCACCCACCGTGCCGACGTACATGCCCGGACGCAGCCGGATATGCTCCCGCGGGGAGAGGGTCACAATGGCATCGTCGCCGTAGTTGTTTGCGTTTGTATTGAGTAAATCTGCCATAATTCGTTATTTTCGGATCTCGGCCAAGGCGTCGCACATCCGCTCGCGGACCGTCTGCATCAATTCGTGGGTTTCCATTGCGGCAACCTCCGAGACCGGGAGGGGAGGCAGCACGCGGACCGTGATCCGGTTGCCCCAATTGAAAGCCAGGTTCTTTTTAATCAGCGTCTTGGTGCCGGTCATCACCACCGGGAGGATCTCCACACCGGCCTCCTTGGCCAAGGTGAAGCCCCCGGCCTTGAAGCGGCCGATCTCACCGTCCTTCGAACGCGTGCCCTCGGGAAAGATAGCCACCGAAGCCCCGCGCGAAATCCACATCTTGCCGTCGCGGACCAGTTGCTCCAGCGCCTCGGCGGCACGGCCGCGGTCGATGCAGATGTCGCCGTGCAGCACGAGGTACTGCCCGAAGAAGGGCGTTTTGAAGACCTCGCGTTTCGACACCCAGCGGAAATTGAGCGGGATATAATAAAGCGCCGGAATGTCGATCACCGTGTTGTGGTTCACGACGATGACGTAACGCTTCTTCCGGTCGATCAGTTCCCGGCCGATGATCGTCTGCCGCCAGAAGGGCGGGATGAAGAAGAAGGTCCGCACCAGGATACGCGACAACTCGTGCACTGTCCGGCGCCCCCGGTCGAAGGGATAGCAAAGGATTAGCGCAAGGGCTGACAAAATCATGAAAAAAGTGCACAGAAGCACTAAAAAAAGGTAGTATAAGGCGCTCAACATAGTGTCCGGGGACAATTAGCCACATTAATTCAATTTGCAAATTTAGGAAATATTTCCCGGGATTCCTATCTTGCTGCCGGAGGACTTTTCAACAAAATATCCACTACTCCTATATAAAAAGCCCGATCGCAAAAAAAGTTGCGGGAAAATTTGGTCCGCAGCCGGGGGGGGGTATCTTTACACCCGTAAAACACCCCGCAAGACCTCGGACCTCCATATACGTAAGTATCGAATATTTTCTGATATTTTTAGTACTATGTGTTGCATAGTATAAATATTATTACATATCTTTGCGCAAACAACTAAAGTGCAAAGCAGAATATTATGAAAAGACTGATCCTCCTCATCGTCATCCTGGCTTCGGCCGCAAGTCAGCTTTCGGCGGCCCGTCTCTACCCCTCGACCGGGCGCGTGGTGGACGAGCAGGGAAACGCCGTCGAATATGCGACGGTCGTGCTGCTGAAAGGCTCCGAACAGGTGGCGGGCCGCACGACCGACGCCCGGGGGCGTTTCGAACTGAAAGTCGCGCCGGGCAGCTACACGCTGCAAATCCAGTTCCTCGGGTTCGACCCCGTGAAAAAGGAGGTCCGCGTTGAGCAGGACAACGATCTGGGAGATTTCGTGATGCGGTCCTCGGCGACCGGCATCGAGAGCGTGGTGGTGAAGGCCCGGCTGGTGCGGCGCGAGGCGGACCGGTTCGTGGTCGACGTGGCGAACACCCCCGCAGCCATCGGCAAGGACGGCATCGAACTGCTCGAACACGCCCCCGGCGTCTGGATCGACGGCGAGAAAATTTCAATCAACGGCAAGAGCGGTTCAAAGGTCTACATCAACGACCGGGAGCTGCGCATGGAGCCCGAGCAACTGCTCACCTACCTGCGGTCGCTCCGGGCCGAGGAGATTCAGAAGATCGAGGTCGTGCCCACCACGGGAGCCGACTACGACGCCGATTCGGCGGGCGGCATCATCCGCATCACACTCAAAAAACGCCGCGAGAACGGCGTCGACGGCTCGGTGGCGTTCAACACCCAGCAAGCCGACATAATCAACCGATACAACCCTTCGGCCAACATCAACATCCATTCGGGACGCCTGGACTTCTACGCCTCGGCGTGGGGATCTTTCGGGAAAGACAGGACGACCACCGACGAACGGACCCTCTACAATACGGCGGACAAGGCACTGAACGCCCATTCGAAGATGAAGGGCCGCAACCGCAGCTTCGGCGCCAGCGCCGGAACGGTCTTCGAGATCAACCCGCGGCACAGCGTCGGCGCGGAGTTCGAATACTGGCGCAACCGCGACGGTGAACCCAACGACTCCTACACGGATTTCCGCAACGGAGAGGTCACGACGCGCACGGACAGCTATTTCGACAAACTCGACCGGCGCAACAACTATTCGGCGACGTTCAACTACATCTGGAAAGTCGACACGCTGGGTTCGACGCTCAAACTGCTGGCCGACTACACGCGCCGCCAGACCGACTCCCGCAACGACAACGAGAGCCGCATCATGCTCCCCGGAGGCGTCCTCGATTCCGTCTACCGCGACAATGTCGTGAGCCTCTACAACATCGCCACAGCGACGCTCGCCCTCGAGAAGAATTTCTCGCCCCGCTGGTCGCTGAAGGCAGGCGCCAAGTACACCTACAACGACATGCACAACGACGCCCTCTACGAATACCGCCAGGGCGACGCATGGCTGCGCAACGAGCAGCAGAGTTTCGTGATCGACTATACGGAAAACATCGCGGCGGCCTACGCCATCGCCTCGGCCCAGCTCGGACGCTGGAGCCTCGTGGCGGGCCTGCGCGGCGAGTACACCCACACGACGGGAAAAGACGTCGGGCAGGACTACTTCTCGCTCTTTCCCAACGCCAACGTCTCCTACTCCTTTTCGCAAGAGAAAGGCTGGTCGCTGATCGCCCAGTATGCCCGGACCATCGAACGGCCGCGGTTCTGGAGTCTCAGCCCGCAGCGGATGCAGATTTCGGACTACACCTACCAGACGGGCAACCCGTCGCTCGGCCCGGCGTTCAAGCACGACGTGAGCCTGACGCTGGTGGCCGCCCACAAATACACCCTCACGGCGGGCGTGCAGATCGTGAACGACGAAATCCAGCAGACGATGCGGGCCGATCCCGAGAATCCCGACCTGCTGCAACTGGCCTGGGTCAACTACGACGCCACGAAAGGCTATTACCTTTCGGCCAACCTCCCGTTCCAGCCCGCGAAGTGGTGGCAGCTGAATGCCAACGTCACCTACATGCGCCGCGGACAGCGCGTCGAGCAGCACGGCGCCGAAGAGTTCTTCAACTGGGGATTCGTCAACCTCTCGACGACCTTCACCCTGCCGGCGAAATTTTTCATCGATTTGTCTTACCGCTACCAGAGCCGGCTGGATCTGGGCAACTGCTGGGTGGAGCCCGATCACCGGCTGCAGGCGGGCCTGAAGAAACGTTTCGGCGACCGCTTCACCGCCTCGTTCTCGGTGGAGAACCTGCTGGACCAGGGACAACTGATCGGCGCGCGCGGCGACGGATTCGTCCGCACGGTGAAGGCCCGGCAGACGTGGAGCAACCGTTCGTTCCGCATCGGGGTGACCTGGAATTTCAAATCGGGCAAGGCCTTCAAACGCAAGGCCGTCGAAGCGGGATCGGCAGACGAAAAGAGCCGTCTGTAACGACGACAAACGAACGGCGCCGGAGGTAATTCCTCCGGCGCCGCCGTTTCTGCAAAGTCCGTCAGCGGGTGCGGCGGATGCGCGGCAGCGGCAAACGGCGGGCCCAGCGCACAGCCCAGCGCGGCAGCCGCGGACGGGCCATCCAGCGGGCCAGGTGGGTGACGGAGGTCGGGATACGGAGGGACTTGCCCGCGATGATGAGCGTCACGGCAACAAGGATCAGCGCCACGCCGACGCCGATGCGCAGCGTGAACCGCTCTCCGAAAACCATGACGCCGAAGAACAACGCCGTGACGGGTTCCAGCGCCCCGAGAATCGCCGTGGGCGTGGAACCGATGCGGCGGATGGCCCCGGCCATCGTCACCAGCGAAACGATCGTCGGAAACAGCGCCAGCGAAACGGCGTTGACCCACATCAGGGGCGAAGGGATGGCCTGCAAATCGGCACCGCCGCGCAGCCGCACGACATAGACCAGCGAACCGAACAGCAGGCTGTAAAAGGTAAGCTTTTCGGTCGGGAGGTTTTTCAGCGACGAGCGGTTGATGCCGACGATATAGACGGCATAGGCGAGCGCCGAGAGGAAGACCAGCAGCACGCCCGCAAGGCTGAGCGTCGCGCCGTCGCCCCCTTTGTAAAGCAGGGCGATGCCCGTGCAGGCCAGGACGATCGAGAAAACCGTGGCGGCGGTGACCCGTTCGCGGAAGCCGACGGCCATGATGACGGCGACCATCACCGGATAGACGAACAGGATGGTCGAGGCGATGCCGGCGTCCATGAGGTTATAGCTCTGGAAAAGCAGCAGCGAAGATACCGAGAAAAGCACGCCCATCACCGCCAGAGGCAGGATGTCGCGCCGCGCGAGGGCGAACGACTGCCGCCGGAAGAGCATCAGCGCCCCCAGCATCACCACAGCCAGCACATAACGGTAAAAAAGGACCGAATCCGGACTCATGCCCGCCCCGTAAAGGGGCAGCGCAAAGAGCGGATTGAGTCCGTAACTGGCCGCAGCTATGGCTCCCAGCACATAGCCGCGCGAACGTTCGGAGGCCATTTAGAACGTCACCTGCGGAGCGGCTTCCGAGCCTTCCGAAGACTCGAAATAGGGCTTCTGTTCGAAGCCGAACATCCCGGCCACCAGATTCGCCGGAAAACGGCGCACGGCGACGTTATAGACCCGGGCCATGTCGTTGAAGTCCTTGCGGGCGACGGCGATCCGGTTCTCGGTGCCTTCGAGCTGGGCCTGCAGCTCGAGGAAATTCTGGTTGGCCTTCAGGTCGGGATAGCTCTCCGAAACGGCGATCAGCCGCCCCAGCGCCGAGCGCACCTGCGCCTGCGCCTGCTGGAACTGCGCGAGCTTCTCGGGCGTCAGGTCATCGGCCGAAAGGTTGATCGACGTAGCTTTGGCACGCGCCTCGGTCACCTCGTTCAAAGTCTGGGTCTCGTGGGCCGCATAGCCCTTCACCGTATTGACCAGATTGGGAATCAGGTCGGCACGGCGCTGGTACTGCGTCTCGACATTGGACCAGGCGCCTTTGAGCCCCTCCTCCTTGTTCACGAAACCGTTATACGTCGCATAAAAGAAGATCACCACCACGGCGACTACGCCGATCCAAATCCATTTTTTCATACTTATCTGTTTTTAATCGTTACCATTTCGAACCGGCCCCGCCGCCGCCGAAGGAACCTCCCCCGAAACCGCCGCCGAAGCCGCCGCCCGAGCTGCGGCCGAAACCGCCGCCGATGATCGTCCCGCCGCCGGCGCCCCCGCTGAAATTGTCGTCGCGGAGGTTCCGGGCCTGCCGTTTGACCACGGCGCCGCAGGAGGAACAAACATAGGTATATTCCACCAGCCGGTAATTCTGCGTGACGCTCAGCACCCGCTGGGACTCCTGCCGCAGCGTGAATTTATGGCACTTCGGGCAACGGCGCCGGACGTAGTAGACCACGAGGACCAGCCCCAGCGGCCCCACGATGAAGCCGACGACGATCACGAAGATCATCCACGCCGGAAGCTCATCGCCGGAATCGCCGCTGAGGTCGACTTCGCCGCCCTCGAGGATCGCGGCCGCGGCTTCGACGCCCGCGACCATGCCCGCACTGTAATCCCCTTCGCGGAAAGCGGGGAGCATATAGTTGAGCTGGATGCGTTTGCAGAGCGCGTCGGGGAGGATGCCCTCCAGTCCGCCGCCCGTGACGAAGCGTATCTCGCGCAGGTCCTTCACCAACAGGATGCCCAGTCCGTTGTCACTCTTGGCCGAGCCCACGCCCCAGTCGCGGAACAGCTCGACGGCGAACGAAAAGGCGTCGCCGCCCGCAATGTCGTCGACGGCGACGACCGCCACCTGCGCAAGCCCCCGTTCACGCAGCGACGCGCAGACGGAGTTGATACGTGCCGTGGCCGCTGCGGAGAGGATGCCGTCGGGATCGGAGACATAGCGCTGCCGGTCCATACGCTGGACGTTGGGAATCTCGTCCGGGCGATAGGTCCCCGCAAGGGCTGACAGTGTGCCGGCAAGCAGCAGGCAAAGGATCGTGATCTTTTTCATAACCTCGGGAGCAAAGATAGGCAAAAAAGCGGGATTCAGTACGTCTGCACAAGATTTTCGGCCGAGGGCGTCAGCGAGTCAGTATCCGGTAGCTCCACGGCGCCATATCCTCCTCGACGCGCCCCCGGAGTTCGCAGGGTTCGCCCGTCATGGCGTCGGTGTACATACCGGCGTAGATGCCCGTATAGTAGTCGGCATGGATGGCATAAGGCGAGAGATTCATCACCGCCACGACGCGATTGCCGGCCGTCTCGCGGACCATCGTCATCAGGCAGTCCTCGGCATTGTTGCGAATCTCGATCATCGCCCCGCCCCGCTCCCCCGCGGCGAGGGCCGGATTGCCGTGGCGCAGGGACGTAAGGCGACGGTAGAAGTCGGTGAAGCCGTTAGCCCGGTATTCCCGGATCGGATCGCGGTCGAAGAAGGCGAACGAGTGGTCGTAGCCGATCTCCTGTCCGGTATAGATCAGCGGCAGGCCGCGCGGGACGACGAACGTGAAAACCGCCATGATCTCGCGTGCGTCGCCCATACGGGTGAATTCCGATCCGTTCCACGTATTTTCGTCGTGGTTCGACGTGAACGCAAGCCGCATGGCCGAATCGGGATAACGGCCGCGGTCGGCATAGATGTAGTCGCGCAGCGCCGTGACGCGCACCCGCTGCCGGGCCACGTCGTTCAGCAGGTGGTGCATCTCCCAGGCGTAGCAGGCGTCGAAGCCCCCCTCCTCGACCAGATTGCGCTCCTCGGCCTCGGCCAGCAGGAACAGGTCGGGATGGATGCGCCGGAGACGTCGGGAAGTCTCGGTCCAGAAATCGACGGGCACCAGCATCGCCATATCGCAGCGGAAGCCGTCGACGGCGTGCTGCGTGATCCAGAACTCCATGGCGTCGCCCTGCGCCCGCCACACGTCGCGGTTGGCGTAGTTGAGCTTCGCGGTGTCGGACCAGTCCCACGGCACGGCAGGCTCCCCCGCGGCGTCGCGTTCGTACCACGAGGCGTGTTGTTCGGCGATCCACCGGGCGTCGCGGGCCGTATGGTTGGCCACCCAATCGAGCAATATCTTTATGCCGAGGCGGTGGGCTTCGGCGACGAAGGCGTCGAAATCGGCCATCGTGCCCAGTTCGGGATTCACGGCGCAGTAGTCGCGGATCGAATAGTAGGAGCCCAGCGAGCCTTTGCGCCCGGCCTCCCCGATCGGATAGATCGGCATCAGCCACACGGCATCGACGCCGAGGTCTCGGAGGAAAGGAAGTTTCGCGGCGGCGGCGCGCAGCGTGCCTTCGGGCGTGAGCTGGCGCACGTTCATTTCATAGAGAACGGCCTGGTAGCTCCATTCGGGATGCAGGTTCATACGACAATTGAAAATTAAGAATTAAAGATTTCCCGCACGGCGACAAGACGGCGCATGCCGTGGACTTCGACCTCGAGGGGATCGCCCTCGTTCGTGACCTCGACGGCCGCAGGCGTGGCCTTTACGGTGAGCACACGGCCCCGGAAGTTGACTTTGAATGCGAGCGACTCCCACCCTCCGGGCAGCCGCGGATCGAACGACAACACGCCGTCGCGGACGCGCATGCCCCCGAAGCCCTCGACCACCGAGAGCCACGACCCGGCCATCGAGGTGACGTGGCACCCTTCGGCGACCTCGCGGTTGTAGTCGTCGAGGTCCAGCCGCGCCGTGCGCAGGTACATTTCGACCGCTTTTTCCAGGTCGCCGAGGCGCGCGGCGAGGACGGCATGGACGCAGGGCGAAAGCGACGATTCATGGACGGTGCGCGGTTCGTAGAAGTAGAAATTGCGGCGGAGCGTGTCGAGGTCGAACTCCTCGCCGAAGAAATAGAGTCCTTGCAGGACATCCGCCTGTTTGATGAAGCACGAACGCAGGATGCGGTCCCACGACCACTTCTGGTTGATGGGACGCTCGGCCGGGTCGAGGTCCGCCACGAGCGTCTGCTCCTTGTCCAGGTAGCCGTCCTGCTGGAGAAAAATGCCCAGCTCCCGATCCTCGCCGAGATACATGTTGTCGGCGATGCGGCGCCAAACAGCCGTCTCGGCGGCATCGTCGAACGCCCGTTTCGTGCAGATGCGGGCATAGTCCGCAGGGCGGTTTTCGCGCACCCATCGGGCGGCCCGGGCGGCGTAGCGCATCGACCAGCAGGCGATATAGGAGGTATACCAGTTGTTATTGACGTTGTTCTCGTACTCATTGGGGCCGGTGACGCCCAGCAGGACGTATTGCCGCCGCGCATCGGACCACGTGATGCGCTGCGCCCAGAAGCGCGCGATGCCCACGAGCACCTCCAGTCCGCAGTCGGCGAGGTATTGTTCGTCACCCGTATAGCGGATATAGTTATGGATGGCATAAGCGATGGCGCCGTTGCGGTGGATCTCCTCGAAGGTGATCTCCCACTCGTTGTGGCACTCCTCACCGTTGATCGTGACCATCGGATAGAGCGCCGCGCCGTCGCGGAACCCCAGTTTGACGGCGTTCTCGACGGCTTTGTCCAGCTGGTTGTAGCGGTAGACCAGCAATTCGCGGGCCACCTCCGGCCCGGCCGTGGCCAGGTAGAACGGCAGGCAGTAGGCCTCGGTGTCCCAATAGGTGACGCCGCCGTATTTCTCGCCCGTGAAGCCCTTGGGACCGATATTGAGGCGGGTGTCGACTCCGGTGTAGGTTTGCAGAAGCATAAAGATACAGAAGCGGATGCCCTGCTGCGCCGCAGGGTCGCCCCCGATCACGATGTCGCACCCGTGCCAGCGGGCCGCCCACGCCTCCTCCTGCTCTTTCAGCAGGGCGTCGAAGCCCGTCCGCAGGGCGTCGGCGGCGACGGCGCGCGCGGCGGCGGCGAGGTCCGCCGAAACGTGGTTGAGCGACGAACAGATGCCCGCATATTTATATAATGTCGCGGTACGGCCCGCCTCGCAGCGCACCGCGGCGGTATGGCGGACCTGCTCGGGCTGCGTCCCGCAACGGAACTCCGCGCCCTCCAGCTCCACGGCCTGCGCCCATGCGGCCTCGAAACCGCTCTTGCGGGTGCGGCTCTGCGTGACGTCGGCGTCGGTTGCGACCGGTTCCCAGAATTTCTCGTCGTAGTTGGCGTCGGCATTGCGCACATCGGCGTCGATATACGGCGAAAAGGTGATTTCGGCGGCGCGGTTCAGCGGCGTGACGGCATAGCGGATAACGCCCAGTTCGCGGCGCGTCAGCGACAGAAAGCGGACGGCCTCGACCGAGACTTCGACGCCGTTGCGCATCGTGACCGTCATGCGGCGCGTCAGCACCGAGCGGCGCATGTCCATCTCGCGGTAAAAGTCCGTCACCGCGACCGTCGCCAGGTCGAGCGGCTCGCCGTCGACCTCGATGTCGACCCCGATCCAGAAAGCCGCGTTGAGCACCTTGGCGAAATACTCCGGATAGCCGTTCTTCCACCACCCCACACGGGTCTTGTCGGGGTAATACACCCCGCCGATGTAGTTGCCCTGAAGCGACGGGCCCGAGTAACGCTCCTCGAAATTGGCGCGGCCGCCCATGACGCCGTTGCCCAGCGCAAAGAGCGATTCGGCGGCTTCGACCCGCGCGGGGTCGAAATCGGCCTCGACGATCCGCCAGGGGTCTATGACAAGGTTCAGTCTATTTCTTTGCATAACATTTCAAACGTAAATCCCTCGAAACCATTCAACTGCATCGTGGCCCCCGCAAGCAGGGGACTGCCCCCGACGCCCACCGAGCGCATGCCGGCACGCGCCGCGGCCTCGATGCCTGCGGCGGCATCCTCGAACACTACGCAGTTTTCGGGCCGTACACCGACCGCTTCCGCCCCTTTGGAAAAGACCTCGGGGTCGGGCTTGGGACGCGAGACCCCGGTGCCGTCGACGACGGCGTCGAACAGCGGACGCAATTCACAACGGTCGAGGATCGTCCCGGCGTTCTTCGACGCAGAGCCCAGCACGGTCAGCACCCCGTGGGCGCGCACGTCGCGCAGGAACGCAACGGCTCCCGGAAGCACCTCCGCAGGCGTCATGGCCGAGACATAAGCCAGATAGCGGGCGTTCTTCTCCGCAGCGAGACGCTCCTTTTCGGCCGGGGAAAAGCGTTCATCCATCCCTCCGGCGCGCAGCACGATGTCGAGCGAAGCCATGCGGCTCACCCCCTTGGTGGCTTCGCCCGCGGCGGGCGTGAATTCAAAACCCAGGTCCCGGGCCAGTGAGGCCCACGCCAGGTAGTGGTAGCGGGCCGTGTCGACGATTACCCCGTCGAGATCAAACAGGCAGCAAGCGATCATTTTTTCGTAATTTCGGACGTTAAAGATACTATTTTTTCCCGACATCCGCCCCATCGCCTGCACACTTATATAATAACTGCGCGACACGTCGTTTCATTTCTACAAATAATTACTATCTTTGCGTCGTAATTTCACTAAACACGCCTTATTTTTAACATGAATCAACTCCGTCTTCTGATCGGGAGCTTGTTCCTCGCTATCCTGCTCGTTTCGTGCTCGGCACAGAAACGCGTGTGGTATCTGCAGGACGCGCAGCCGTTCACTCCCGAGCAAATCGCCGAAAACGGCCAGATACGCATCAAACCTCTCGACCGCCTGACCATCGTCGTCAACAGCAAGGACCCCGAGCTGGCCGTGCCGTTCAACTCTTCGACCTCGTACAACTCGCTGACCGGAAGCAACATCAGCAGTACAGCCAGTTCGCAAGCCCTGCAGATGCGCACGGTGGATGAAAACGGCATGCTCGACATGCCCGTGATCGGCAAGGTCAAATGCGCGGGCAAAACCCGCAGCGAGCTGGCCGAAACCATCGCCGACAAAATCCGGGAAGGCGGGTATATCAACGACCCCACGGTCAACGTGCAGTTCGCCGACATGAAGATCTCGGTGATCGGCGAGGTGCTGCGGCCCGGATTCTACGATGTCACACGCGACAAGATTTCGATCTTCGATGCGCTGGCCATGGCCGGGGACATGACCGTCTACGGCGTGCGTTCGGAGGTGATCGTGACGCGCGAGGTCGACGGGGTGCGCACCATTCAGGTGCTCGACCTCACGTCGAAGGAGATTTTCGACTCCCCGGCATTCTACCTCCAGCAGAACGACGTGGTATACGTCAAACCCAACAAGTACAAGGCACAGGCCGGAGAGATCAGCCAGAACCGCAACTTCTACCTTTCGCTGGTGGGTACCGCCATCTCGGTAGCGACGCTCATCGTAACCCTTACCAAATAACCGCCCGACATGACCGAACAGCAGATCAATTCCCCGCAGCAACAGGGAAACGATGAAATGACCGGCGCCGTTACGCTGCACGACATCATCCGCATGGTCATAGCCAACTGGTATTGGTTCGTGCTCTCGGCCCTCGTATGCCTTAGCCTGGCTTACTACTACCTGGCAAGCACGCCCAAGATATACAGCCGCACGGCGACCATCCTCGTCAAAGACAGCCGCAAGGGAGGCGACCTCGAGTTGACGGCGTTCAGCGACCTGGCCGGATTCCAGAACCGCCGCAGCGTCGACAACGAGGTCTTCATCCTCCAGTCACGCCGCCTGATGACCGAGGTCGTCAAACGCCTCGACCTCACGGTCAGCTACTCGGTCCGCGAACGCCTCCGCAGGCGCGACCTCTACGCACAGTCGCCTGTCGAGGTGACGTTCGTCAACGACAGCGACAACCAGTCGCTCTCCATGGAGATCACCCCGCTGGAAGGCGACAAGGTGAGGCTGACGAATTTCGAGGACAGGTTCGTCACCAAACAGGAGACCCGCAGCAGCATCACGGCCGCCTACGGCGACACGATCCCGACCCCCGTCGGGCAGGTCATCGTACGGAAAAGCCTCTACATGAAGCCCGAATACACGGGCGTGCCGATCCGCGTGGTGAAAAACTCGCTCTCGCGCACGACCAACGCCTACCGCAACGCCGTGAAGAGCGACGTGGCCAACAAGCAGGCTTCGGTGGTGACGATCTCGATGAACAACTCCGTGCCCCGGCGCGCCGAAGACATCCTCAACACGCTGATCTCCGTCTACAACGAGGATGCCATCGACGACAAGCGCCGCGTATCGGTGACGACCGCCGAGTTTATCAAAGCCCGTCTGGCGGTCATCGGCCGGGAGCTGGGCGACGTGGACCGCGACATCGAGGACATCAAAAAGGACAACCAGATGGTCGACATCACCTCGGAGGCCGCACGCAGCGTCTCGGAGAGCAGCAAATACAAGGCCGAGGGGCTTTCGCTCGAGAACCAGATCAACGTCGCCGAGTTCATTCGCACCTATCTGAACGATCCGAAAAACGCCGGGGAGCTGATTCCCATGATGGCGTCGGTGACCAATCAGGGTATCTCGTCGCAAATCGCGGATTACAACAACGCCATCCTGCGGCGTGAAAAACTGATGGAGAACAGTTCGGACCGCAGCCCCGTGATCCAGGACCTCGACAACCTGCTGGCATCCGTGCGCCGCTCGATCGTCGCATCGCTCGACTCGCACATCTCGACACTCATCATTCAGCGCGACGCCATGCGCAAGGAGGAGACGCAAGCCAACCGCCGCATTTCCACCATGCCTTCGCAGGAAAAAGTCATCCTGGGCATCACCCGCCAGCAGAAAATCAAAGAGGAGCTGTTCCTCTACCTGCTCAACAAGCAGGAGGAGACGCAGCTCAACTACGCCGTCGCCGAGAGCAACGCCCGCATCATCGACCTGGCATACGGCAATACGCTCCCCGTGTCGCCGCGCCCGATGCTGATTCTGGCCATCGCGCTGATCGTAGGTCTGGCGATCCCGTTCGGACTGCTCTACCTGATCGGCATGCTCGACACGACCATTCGCGGCCGCAAGGACGTGGAGGACAACATCAGCGCCCCGTTCCTGGGCGACATCCCCTACTCCGAAGGCGGAGCCGGCGGAGATTCCGGAATCGTGGTGCGCGAAACGGGCCGCGACGCCCTGTCGGAAGCGTTCCGCATGCTGCGTTCGAGCATGACGTTCATGAACGTCTCGGCCGGAAACGAGATACACACCATCCTCTTCACCTCGTCGGATCCCCACGCGGGCAAGACCTTCGTGGCGACGAACCTTGCGACGACGCTGGCCATGGCCGGCAAACGGGTGCTGCTGATCGACCTCGACCTCCGGCGCCACGCCCTCTCGTCCCAACTGGGCCACGGCAACTGCAAGACGGGTATCACCAGTTATCTCGCAGGAACCACCGGCCTCGACAAACTGATCGCCAAGACCGGATTCCACGACAACCTCGACGTGATCTACGCCGGCATTCAGCCGCCCAACCCTACGGAGATGCTCCTCTCGAACAAGCTCGACAAGATGATGGCGGAACTGCGCAAAGAGTATGACTACATCTTCATCGACAGCACGCCCGCCATGTCAGTGGCCGACGCCATCATCACCGACCGTCTCTCGGACCTCTGCATCTACATCGTACGCGAAGGCGTACTCGACCGGCGCCAGCTGCCCGACATCGAACGCCTCTACCGCGAGAAGAAACTGCACAACATGGCCATCGTCCTGAACGGGACACGCTCGCGCCGTCACGGTTACGGATATGGATACGGGTACGGCTACGGCTACGGATATGGATACGGTTACGGCGATGAATACAAGGAGGTAAGCTACCGCAAGCGCATCAAAAGCTTCTTCCGCTCGTTGTCCCACAAAATCAAACGATAACAAATGGCAATCAAGGACGCGACGATAGCAATCGACTTCGACGGCACGGTGGTAACACACGCCTACCCCGAAATCGGGGAGGATGCGGGAGCCGTCCCTGTACTGAAAGAACTCACCGGCAACGGATGCCGGCTCATACTCTACACGATGCGCCACGGCAAGCTGCTGGATCAGGCCGCGGAATGGTTCCGCCGGAACGGCATCCCGCTCTACGCCGTGAACGAGAACCCGGGACAGAAACGCTGGACCTCTTCGCCGAAGGTCCATGCCGACCTCTACATCGACGACAGCAGTCTGGGGTGCCCCCTGCGGTTCGTGGACGGGGAAAAACGCCCCGTAGCCGACTGGGTCCGCATCCGCGAACAACTGGTGAAAGAGGGATTCCTGGACTGAAAACCAGCCCGGGCATCCGGCAATAATAAAGCGAGACCTCTTTCGAAGTCTCGCTTTATTCATATAGGTCGAAACGTTATGCCCACAAGTTTTTAGGATATTTCCCGTCGGCAATCATCTTCTCGATGGCGGCCATCAGCGCCGGTTTGTCCTCCTTGTAGGTGACGCCGTGCCACTGGGCGGCCGAACGCAGCACACGGAGCGTCGCCGTGCCGTCGCCGATCAGCTTGTTGACCATCGTCGGGATGTAAAATTCCGATTTGAGGTTTTCGTGGTTCTCGGCATACCATTTCGCAAAGTACTCCTTCGTATGGACGAAGAAATCGGGCGTGAAGCCGAAAAGGTTCATCGAAACCGGCGTATCCTCAGCCAGCTCTTCGTCGGCGCCGCCGTCGTGGAAGACGATCTTGCCGTCGGGCATGCGCTCGATCTGCGTACGCTCGACCATCGACGTAAGGTCGCCCTTCGGATCGACGCCGCAGACGCCGCGCGAAACCGTGCCGTTCTCCGAAAGGGTCCGGTTCAGGTCGTAGGCAACCATGCAATAGCTGTTTTTGCTGTCGCCGAGCTTCGAGAGGTAATCACCGATAGTCTTGTAGGCCTCGGCTCCGTAGAAGTCGTCGGCGTTGATTACGGCGAACGGCTCGTGAACGGAATCGGCTGCCATCATCACAGCGTGGTTGGTACCCCACGGCTTCACACGTCCTTCGGGAACCGTAAGCCCCTCGGGAAGATAATCGAGCTCCTGAAAAACAAAATCGACGGCGATGCGTCCGCCGAAGCGGTCGGCCGAAAAGACCTCGCGGAACTCCTTTTCAAAAGAGTGGCGGATGACGAAGACCACCTTGCCGAAACCGGCGCGGATGGCGTCGTAGACCGAATAATCGATAATGGCCTCGTTGTTGGGACCGACGCCGTCCATCTGTTTGAGCGATCCGTAGCGGGAGCCCATGCCCGCCGCCAGGACCAGTAATGTAGGTTTAACCATACTTTTTTATCTGTTTGTGACGTTTAGGTTCAAAGCAGTTGCAAAGGTAAAAATTTTAAAGGCGATGCCAAAGGTTTTTTGGAATTTTGGCTACCTTTGTCAAACGTAACCCCGAAAAAACGTTCCCGGAAAATGAAATTTCTGATGAGAATACGGGCGTGGTGGCGCGGGCTGTTCCGCAAACGCCGCTTCAACATGCTCAACGCCACGGACAACTCCGAGGAGTGGCACATACACCTCTCGCCCGCGAGCATTTTCGCCGGGCTGGTGGCGTTCGTCCTGCTGCTGTTCATCCTCACGCTGTCGCTGGTGGCGTACAGCCCCGTGCTGGAGTTCCTGCCCGGATACCGCACCGAGGCCGACCGTTCGCGCGAAAGCCTCCTGCAGAACATCATCCGCCTCGACTCGATGGAGCGCATGATGAACGACATGATGACCTACAACCGCAACATCGCCCTCATCATGGAGGGGCGCACCCCGGTGGCGCGGACGCTGGCCACGTCGGACTCGTCGCGCATCAGCAAGGTGCTGGTGATGCCTTCGGCCGAGGATTCGCTGCTGAGGGCCCAGATGGAGGGCGACGGGGAGTATGCCATAGCCCCCCGCAGCGAGGGGTCGCGCCGCAAGGTCCGCGAGGCCATCGAACTGGTGACGCCCGTCGAGGGGATCATCACCGGGCATTTCGACATCAAACAGGGGAATTTCGGCGTGAAGATCGCGGCGGCGGCCGGCGACCGCGTCGCGGCCATCGACAACGGAACGGTCGTGCAGAGCATCTGGGCTCCGGAAACGGGTTACACGGTAGTCCTGCAACATGCCGGAAACCTGATCTCGATCTACAAGAATCTTTCGCAGTCGCTCGTGTCGGTCGGACAGACCATCCGCCCGGGCGAACTGATCGGATACAATGCCGAAGCCGAGAACGGCGAGGTGAAACTCTTCGAATTCGAACTCTGGAACAACGGCAAGCCCGTGGACCCGGAGGGATACATCGTCTTCTGACAAACACATGAAACAACGACTTGCCATACTGGGTTCGACCGGTTCGATCGGCGTGCAGACGCTCGACATCGTCCGCGAGAACCCCGACCGGTTCGAGGCCTGCATCCTCACGGCCAACCGGAACTGGGAGAAACTCGCACAACAGGCCCGGGAATTCGACGCCGATACGGTGGTGATCGCCGACAAGAGCCATTACACCGCCTTGAGCGACGCGCTGGCCGATACCGACACGAAGGTTTACGCCGGAGAGGAAGCCGTGGCGCAGGTCGCCGGCGGCGGCGGCAGCGAAGTGGTGGTCAACGCCCTGGTGGGCTATGCGGGGCTGGCGCCCACGGTTGCCGCCATCGAGGCGGGCAAGAAACTCGCGCTGGCCAACAAGGAGTCGCTCGTGGTGGGCGGAGCCTGTGTGATGCCGCTGGCCCGGGAGCGGAAGGCTCCGGTGATCCCGATCGACTCGGAACACTCGGCCATCTTCCAGTGCCTCGTGGGCGAACGCGCCCCGGTCAGAAGGCTGATCGTCACGTGCAGCGGCGGCGCGTTCCGCGACCTCGCGGCCGAAGAGCTGGCGAACGTCACGGTGGAACAGGCGTTGCGCCATCCCCAGTGGGACATGGGCGCGAAGATCACGATCGACTCGTCGACGCTGGTCAACAAAGGATTCGAGGTGATCGAGGCCCACTGGCTGTTCGGAACCCCGGCCGAGCGGATCTCGGTGCTGCTCCACCCCCAGTCGATCGTGCATTCGATGGTCGAATTCGAGGACGGGGCGATCAAAGCCCAGTTGGGAACCCCCGATATGCGCATGCCGATCAGCTTCGCGCTGATGTTCCCCGACCGGGCGAACCGTCCGGGCGAGCGGTTCAACTTCCTGAACCATCCGCAGTTGACCTTCGCCGAGGTGGACCGCGCGAAATACCCGGCGCTGGAGATCGCCTACGACTGCCTGCGGCGCGGCGGCACGGCGGCCTGCACGATGAACGGGGCGAACGAAGTGGCGGTAGCCGCGTTCCTTGCGCGCAAGTGCGCATGGCTCGACATCGTGCGCGCCATCCGTCATGCGCTGGAACACGCGTCGTTCACCGCCTCGCCCACCCTGGCCGATTACGCCGAAGCGAACGCCGAAGCCCGAGCGCTGGCGGCGGAATTTCTGAAACTGTAACCACATTCCAACAATGGATATTTTAGTCAAAATCATTCAGTTCTTCCTCTGTTTCACCATTCTCGTGGGCATTCACGAGCTGGGACACTACATCATGGCGCGGGTCTTCAAAATCCGCGTCGACAAGTTCTACATCTTCTTCGACCTGGGATTCTCGCTGTTCAAATTCCGGCGCGGGCACACCGAATACGGACTGGGCTGGCTGCCGCTGGGCGGATACTGCAAGATCGCCGGCATGATCGACGAATCGATGGACAAGGAGTATCAGAAACAGCCCCCACAGCCCTGGGAGTTCCGGTCAAAACCCGCCTGGAAACGCTTCCTGGTGATGATCGCCGGCGTGGTGATGAACGTCGTGCTGGCCGTGGCCATCTACATCGGCGTCTGCTATACCTGGGGCGACGCCTATTTCTCGAACGAGGATGCCAAATGGGGCTACAATTTCAACGAAGCGGGCCACAGTCTCGGATTCCGCGACGGGGACCGGCTGGTGAGCATCGACGGCGAGGCGGTGGAGAACCCGATGGTGTTCCTCAACTCGCTGCTGATCACCGAGGGCGACCGCCGCGTGGTCGTGGAGCGCGACGGAGAGCAGGTGGAACTGACGCTCCCGCTCGCCGAGCTGATCGCCATGCGTCAGAACAAGGGCTATGAAAAACTCCTCGTCCAGCGCATGCCCTTCCTGATCGACAGCGTCGTGGCGCCGACAGCCGCACAACTGCTGAAAGGCGACGAGATCGTCGCCATCGAGAGCCGGCGCACGGCGGACCGTTACGAAAAGATGGATTACCGCGATTACAGGTCCTATCTGCAACTCCATGCCGGCGACACGGTGCAGCTGACCGTCCTGCGCGACGGCGGGACGCTGGAACTTCCCGTTCCCGTCTCCGCCGAGGGAACGATCGGCGTGATCGTGCAAAACCCCTACACGCTCCGCACGCAGACGTACACCTTCTGGGAGTCGATCCCGGCAGGTTTCCGCAGGGCCGGCGACATGATCTCCTCCTACTGGGAGCAGTTGAAGATGATCGTACAGCCCAAGACCAAGATGTACGAGGAGCTGGGCGGGTTCATCGCCATCGGCAGCATCTTCCCCTCGTCGTGGGACTGGCAGGATTTCTGGCTGAAGACCGCCTTCCTGTCAATCATCCTCGCCGTGATGAACATTCTGCCCATCCCGGGACTCGACGGCGGGCACGCGATATTCACCTTCTGGGAGATGGTGACGGGCCGCAAAGTGAGCGACAAGGTGCTGGAAGGAGCGCAGTACGTCGGGCTTATCATCATCCTGTTCCTGCTGCTCTACGCCAACGGAAACGACATATACCGCTTCTTCATCAAATAACGGCGGGGACACCGAACAGTTAAAACGGTCCGGATCAGGAGATTCGGGCCGTTTTTGCGTATCGGGGAGAACCGAAAACAGCAGCATTTTGTAATTTTTTTTGTAATTTACCTAAAAAGCAAGTATATTTGACCGCAAGAGGAAGCTGCGCCCGCAGCAAAGGTTAGTTTAACGAGAGACGAAGAAACCATGAGTAAGGACGGAACATACAACGGCCCGGAGGCCTCTGTATTCCGCAATTCGGAGGGGGGGGGAAATATCCCCGAGTTCTTCCGGAACTATTATCCCATGTTCGTCTCCTTCGCCCGCAACTTCGTCCAGAGCCGCGAGGTATGTGAAGACCTCGTACAGGAGGCTTTCGTGGCCCTGCTCGAACAGGGCTGCACGTTCGACAACGAATACATGGCCAAGGGATTCCTCTACAAAACCCTCCGCAACAAATGCCTTAACCATCTGCGCCACGAGCAGATACGCAGCCGCTATGCCGAAATGCAGGCGGCGCATTACAAACGCGAACGCAGCGAGAAAAAGAGCGAGGAATTTTTCATCGACGCCATCATGCGCGAAGAGTCGTCGCTGATTATCTCGCAGGCGATCGAAGGACTGCCGGAGATGGGCCGGCAGGTGCTCAACATGTCCGTCGAAGGGCTCTCCAACCAGGAGATCGCCGATGTGCTCGGCATCTCGATCAACACCGTGCGCACGCACAAATCCCGCGCTTACAAAGTCCTGCGAATCGTGCTTTCCAACCAGTGGATGCTCTTCTGAGCCGCTGAAAGCCGCCCCTTAAGTTACGATTTTACACCCTCCTAACCGATGCTGGAATAAGTTTTTACATTTTTTTCACATCGCGTGTCATCCGCTCCCGCTTCCGAAGTGTTATAATAGTAGTGTTAGTCGGGAATATCATATCATTCATTAAGGCAGGCATGCTGCTGGGACGTTTTTTCGTGTCGAAAACATCCCCGCACGAGCGTGAACAGCTCAAACTGCGCCTCCGGGAATTGGAAAAAGAGGACAAAATCCGCATCGTCGGGAAAATCCTCAATGCCGAAGAGCTGGAACGCCGCCGGGCGATCCGCGCCGAATGCGACGTGGAACGGGCCTGGGAGCAGGTCCGGCACCGGATGGAGGAGCGCAAAGGGCAGCGCCGGCTGAAGCGTTATTCGCTGATGCTGCAAAGCGCCGCGAGCCTTGCGGCGGCGGTGCTGATCGCCTGCGGCGTCATCTACTACACGCACGTCGGACGCCAGAAGCGGGTGATGGCTCAGATCGCGCAGATCAGGCCCGAGGGACAGCATGCGGTGCTCTATTTCGCCGACGGCGCGAGCATCGACCTCGAACTGCGGGATTCGCTGGCAGTCCGGACCGGAACGGGCGTCGATGTGGAAATGACCGGAGAGAACAGTCTCGCCTACAAGCCCCGGAAAACACAGTCCCAAAAGCAGGAGGAGGTTCCCGAGGAGTACAACACGCTGGTCACGCCCCGCGGCAGCGAATACAGCCTCACGCTGGCCGACGGCACGCAGGTGTGGCTGAACGCCGCATCGCGGCTGCGCTTCTTCACCTCGGACCGGGGCCGCGAACGCCGCGTATGGCTCGAGGGCGAGGCCTATTTCGAGGTGGCGCACGACGCCCGACGGCCATTCATCGTCGAATCGGGCGGCCAGAGCATCCGGGTGCTGGGAACGCGCTTCAACATCAACTCCTACGAGGGCGACCGTGCCATATACACCACGCTGGTGGAGGGTTCGGTGGCCATAGCCCCGCTCGCGGGCGGCGGCGAAGTGACGCTCGAACCCGGCCAGCAGGCCGAATACAGCCGCCGGAACGGCGGCGCGATCGCCGTGAAGGCGGTCGACACATCGCTGGCGACGGCCTGGATGAGCGGAACCTTCATCTTCGAACACGCTTCCGTAACCGAGATCATGGAGAACCTTTCACGCTGGTACAGCTTCGAATTCGAGGTCTCGCCCCTGCTCGACGGCCTCCGGTTCAGCGGCCAGTTCCCGCGGTGCGAAAATCTCGACAGGATACTCTCGATCATCGCATCGACCGGAACGGGCATGCAGATAGACTACGACGGAACAAAGATCACGCTGAGATAGAAAATACCCATTTAAATCCTACGAATTATGACGAAACCTTTACAAACAAACGAACGGAAACTTCCGGGAGGGATTTCCACGGTACGCCTGCTGCGGCCGCTGGCATTCCCGGCAGTCGTTTCGGTCATGCTATCCATGAGCCCATCCCCGGTGTTTGGACAAGGTAACACCCCCGGACACGAAGAGTTTGTCCGCGACAACTGCCGCACGGACTCCGCAGCGGCAGCCGAGGCCGGCTATTCGGGCGAGGAGTTGCGCAGGCTCCACCCCACCGACCTCGTGAGGGCCCTCCAACTGATCGATCCGTCGATCTGCGGCACCGACCCCGACGAACGATACGGTTCCGACCCCAATGCGGTTCCCGCCGCGATGAGCCTTCAGGGCGTAAAATCGTTTATCTGGGGAATGAGCGACGCCGACGCCCGGCCGCTGGTGATCGTCGACGGCCACAGCGAGTCGTTCGACCGGCTGAAGGATTTCGACATGCAGCGCATCGCGAGCGTCACGCTGCTCAAAAACGCCACGGCAACGGCCCTTTACGGCGTGAGGGCCGGGCAGGGAGCCATCGTCATCACGACGAAAGTCCCGGAGGCCCACCCCCTGCGGCTGACCTATAATTTCGACGGCACGTTCCAGCGCGCCGGCATGCGTGCGTTCGATCTGATGGACGCCGGGCAAAAGCTCGACTGGGAGAAGCGCATGGGCGCCTACGAGGGCAACGACGCGCTCTACCGGCAGCGCATGGCGGACGTGAAGGCCAACGGCTCGACCGACTGGCTCGACATGCCCCTCCGAACCTCGTTCTCGCACCGCCACCGCGTCTCGGTCTACGGCGGCGACAGCAGCCTGCGCTACCGCGGAGTGCTCTACATGAACCCCGTGAAGGGCGTGATGAAGGGCTCGAAGCGCACGATGTACGGCGCATCGGCATTCATCGGCTACACGACGCGCAGGCTGGAGATTTCGAACGAGCTGAGCGTGGACATGGCCGACGCTTCGGAATCGACCTACGGTCCGATGTACGAATGGGCGCGGATGAATCCCTACTACGCCCCGGCCGACGAACGCGGCGTGCCCTACGACATACTGGGCGAAGGGACCTTCAGCGAGCAGTGGTCGCCGCTCTACGAGACTTCGCTCAACAGCTTCGCCGAGAACAAAATCGCACGGGTGAACAACAACCTCACCCTGCGTTGGAAGATCGACGAGCACTTCAGCGTGGCAGGCCAGTTCAACCTCACGCACGACCACGACAAGCGTTCGGAATTCACCTCCCCGATGTCACTCGTCTACAAGGATTACGAAATCGACGAAATCGACCAGAAGGGCAGCTACCGCATCCTCCGCAACCGGCTGGAAAGCTATCAGGAGAAGGTCTGGGCCGATTACCGCCTCGAACGCGAACGCCATACGCTGCGCGCCACGCTCGGCATGGAGGTCTACTCGGCGACGATGACCGACGACGCATTCCGCGGCGTGGGCATGTCGAGCGACCACATGGACTACATCTCCTTCGCACAGCGCTACGCGGCGGAGCGTCCCGAAGGCACCAAGACCTACGAGCGCGTGCTGAGCGGCTACGGCGTGGTGTCGTGGAGCCTGGACCGGACGCTGTTCGTCGACCTCGCGGGCCGCGTGGACAAATCCTCGATGCTCGCTCCCGACAAGCGCACGGCGGGTTCATACTCCCTGACGGCGGCTTACGACCTGAAAAAAGCCCTGCTGGACAATTCGGAATTTGTCGGACGGCTGATGCTGACGGCCGGGTACGGCAGCACGGCGGGTTACCAGTTCGACTACGGGTTCGTCAACCCGCTCTACGCCTACGACATCGACAACCCCTACTTCAACGGCATGGGATCGAATAATTACAGCAAGGGCCTCGTGTCGTTCTACAACATGAACAACTACAATCCGGCCCTGAAATGGAAGACGACGCGCAACGTGAACGTCGGCGTCAGCGGCCGTATCAGCACGGTGGATATCGCCGTGAAATACTACAACACGCTGTCGAAGGATCTGCTGACGCTCGAGGGACAGAACGTCGCTTTCGGATCGGGATTCCGTTATGCCAACAGCGGCGCGATCCGCAACTCGGGGCTGGAGTTCTCGGTGGCGGCGGGCATCCTGCGCGACCGTAGCGGCCTCGACCTGACGCTCTTCGCCAAAGGCGCCGTCAACCGGAGCAAGATCACCGAGCTGCCCGACTATTCGGCAACGACGTTCAATTCCACGATGTTCGAATACGGATACCATTACGGCATGGCCGAGGGCGATGCCGCCGACGGCCTCTACGCCCTGCGCTCGGCAGGCATCGACCCGGCGACCGGGAAAGAGCAGTTCTACCTGCGCGACGGTTCGAAATCGTTCGCCCCGACCGCCGAAGACATGGAGTATCAGGGCAGCATGACCCCGAAACTGCGCGGTACGTTCGGCGTGACGGCCGCTTACCGCAACTTCGATTTCGCAGCGGTCTTCTCCTACTCGCTGGGCGGCAAGTTCTACGACCTCTACACCCAGCAGGCAGTGGACCTGGCCGGGTATTCGGAGAACGTTCCGACAGCCGCCGGGGGCAAATGGAATACGTCGAACAAAGACGCTGTCTACCAGGGTCTCGACAATTCGGGCGGCTACGCATCGTCGCGGTTCGTATCGACGCGCAACACCCTCTCGCTCTCGTCGCTGCGCATCGGATACGCGTTCCCGAAAAAAATCGCTTCGGTGATGCGCATGCAGGGGTTGAAAGTGAGCCTCACGTGCGACGACCTCTGGTACACATCGTCGGTGAAGAGTCCCCGCAGCCTCTACTACCCCTACGCATCGAGCTTCATCCTCTCGCTTCAGGCAACCTTTTAAACACGCGAACACATGAAAAAAATCATATACACCGCACTCCTGCTCCTCGTTACCGTGTCATGCGACAAGTGGTTCGAGGCTGAACCCCAGGGAGGAGGACAGTCCGGGGCCAAGGTCTTCGACAACGAAGGCTCTTTCCGCGACTACATGAACGGCATCTATACCGGGCTTCGTTCCGCGGAACTCTACGGCTCGAACCTCACGCTGGGAGGCGTGGAATTCCTCGCCCAGAGTTTCAACCCCTATGCCGGGGCCGAGGCATGGGCCAAGATGGACTTCAACGACGACATGGCTCTGACAATCGCCCGGGAAGCATACACCAGGCTCTATGCAGCCATCTACCAGTGCAACGACATCCTCAGACTCTTCGCTGAAAAGAAGGATGTGGACTTCATCGCCGGATCGCGCGAAATGATGGTCGCCGAGGCCCGGGGCCTGCGGGCGTTCCTGCACTTCGAGCTCCTGCGGCTTTACAGCCCCGCCTGCACGGTGGACAGCGGCGCGTCGAACATCCTCTGGATGGAGGGCACGCAGCCCAAAGGCGTGCAGATGACCACGGCACAGCTGACCGACAAGATCATCTCGGAGCTGGAAGCCGCAGCCGCGGAACTCGCCAAATACGACCCCATCGTCACCGGCGTAGGATACGACGACTTGTCGCTGCTCGGGACCTCACCCATCGACCGCGTCTGGAAGCTCAACTACTACGGCTGCCTGGCCGCCGAGGCCCGTGCGCTGATGAGCCGCGGCACGGCCGAGGATTTCGGCAAGGCATACGGCCTGCTGACGAAGATCATCGGCGAAGGCGGATACGCTTTCGTGCGGACCGTCTCGGGAACCGACTACGAGTTCTCGGCGGAGTTCATCTTCGCGCTTCCCTCCCCCGAAACGGGATTCTGCGCCCTCTCGGAAGAGCTCTTCAACCCCGCCCCCGACGGCAAAGGCGTAACCCTTTCGGCACGGCTCGACATCGATGACCTGCACGCCGACGACCGTCGCCGCAACTGGTTCGACTCCGACAACACGATGCGCACGAAGTTCGCCCCGACGAGCAAAATCGACAAGTGGAAGACCGCACCGGCCATCCCGGTAATCAAAATCGGCGAGGTATACCTCATGGCCGCGGAGGCCGCCGCCAAGTCGAACCAGCTACCGGCAGGTATCGGACAATTCAACGACTTCATGGTCCAGCGCAACAGCGAATCGCTGAAGCTGCCCGACACGGCCACGCAGGCACAACTGATGGAGGCCCTCGGCAAGCAGTATCAATACGAATTCCTGGGAGAAGGCGTGCGCTACCACTTCTGCAAGCGCCTTAACCTGACCGTTACGGCCTACGACGGCTCGCAGATAACCGATGTCGGCAAAAAGGCATTCCCCATTGTAAAATAACCTAAGATCGAGCAGATGAACAACATCACAAAACATATCGCCCCGGCACCGCGCAGCGCACGGCCTTTCAGGCTGCTGCGGATGTGCCTGCTGCTGGCCCTCCTGGCTTGTATCCCCGCCGGCGCACTCCGTGCGCAGGAGGCCAAAGTTACGTTCCAACTCCGGGAAAAGCCGCTTTCGACCCTGCTGGCCGAAATCCAGAAGCAGACCGGATACAAAATATTCTACAGCGACAACAACGTCGACGTTTCGCGCAAAGTGAACGTCTCGGCACGTCAGGTTCCGGTGAATAAGGTGCTCGAAAGCATCCTGCCCAAGCTGGGCCTCACCTACCAGTTCATCAACAACACCATCGTACTGTCGCAGGACCCCAAAGCCGCAGCCGCACAGGGAACCTCCGTCATGGCCAAGGCCGTTCCGGTACGCACGGTATCGGGTGTGGTCAGGGACGAAGCCGGCAAGCCGATGGTCGGCGTATCGGTCATCTCGATGAAGGACAAGCAGCGCGGAACCTCGACGGCCGCCGACGGAACGTTCTCGTTCCGCGTGCCGGCCGACGAAACGCAGGTCACCTTCTCGATGATCGGCATGAAGACCCAAACGCTGCCCGTCGGCAGCGGGACGCTCGACGTCACGATGAAATCCGACGTCATCGAATCCGAAGCGCTCGTAATCACGGGTTTCGTACCCAAGGCCAAGAACAGCTTCACGGGTACGGCGACGCAGGTGAAAGGCGCCGACCTGGTGAAGGTCAACCCGACCAACGTGCTGCAGGCGTTACAGGTGTACGACCCCTCGTTCGTGATCTCGGACATCACCGGAGAATTCGGGTCGAACCCCAACCACATTCCCGACCGCATCGAGATCCGCGGCGCGAACAGTATGCCTGACATCTCGGAGAATACGCTCCAGACCTACACCTCGCTGCCGATCTTCATCCTCGACGGATTCCAGGTGGAGGTGGAGAAGGTCTACAACCTCGACATCAACCGCGTCGAGAACGTCACCATCCTCAAAGACGCCGCTGCATCGTCGATCTACGGTTCGCGCGCCGCCAACGGAGTCGTGGTCATCACGACCAAGATGCCCCAGAAAGGCAGCATACAGATATCCTACACGCTCAACACCAGCATAGAGACCCCCGACCTCTCGTCGTATAACCTGATGAACTCGAAAGAGCTCGTGCAATATTACGAGAAGATGGACATCTTCTCAGGGGGCTCGGGCTCTGTGGACCCCGAGCGGCGCAACCTGCTGGCAATGCTCAAGATGGAGGCCGCGAACGGCGTGGACACCTACTGGCTCGCACAACCCCTGCGCACGGCGTTCAAACACAGTCACTCGCTCGTCCTCGAAGGCGGAACGGATGTCGGCAGGCAGGGCAAGGACCGTACGCTGCGCTATCAGATCAACCTCAACGGCAACTTCTCGGACGGCGTGATGATCGGTTCGCTGCGCAACAACTACGGCGGCGGCGCGAAACTGATCTACGACACCCACAAACTGCAACTGACCAGCGACCTGCAGGTGGGATTCACCGACACGAAGGATTCGCCCTACGGCGACTTCTCGACCTACACCCAGCTGCTCCCGGTGTTCCGCATCAAAGACAGCCACGGGGACTATTTCCCGAGCCTCTCGGCGAACAACATCCCGCTCTACGAAAACTACCCCTGGACCGGCATCGGCTCCAACGTCCTCGGCACCCAGATCAACCCGCTTTACGAGGCGAACAACCTGAACAACTTCTCGCGCGGCAACAACCTCAGTCTGACGTATCAGCTGGGCGCCAACTGGGAGATCGTCAGAGACCTGCGCCTGCGGGGAGAGTTCAGCTACAACCGCCAGGAGAAAGTCTCCGAAAGATATGTCTCGCCCTTCAGCTCGGCCATCACCGACGGGTTGGACAACAACTCCATCGAACAGCTCTACCGCCGCGGAAGCTATGACAAGAACAACGCCACGTCGACGAGCTACTACGGCAAGGCAAGCCTCTCCTATCAGAAGAGTTTCGCCCGCCACACCGTACAGGCCGTACTGGGCGGCGAAATCAAAGAGGACAACGCCGAAAGCGACAGCTATTCGGTGACGGGATTCCTCAACGACTCGCAGACCTATCCTTCCGACGGCGCGCAGTATCCGCTTTCGGGACGTCCCACCGGTTCGAGCAGCATCGTCCGCATGGCAGGTGCTTTCGCAACGGTCAACTACTCGTTCGACAACCGTTACATGGTCGACGGAAGCTACCGCGTGGACGGTTCGTCGAACTTCGCCAGCAAACAGCGCATATCGTCGTTCTGGGCCGTGGGCGTGCGGTGGAACGTGATGAACGAGAAATTCATGAACCGCAAGGTCTTCGACAACTTCGCCCTGAAAGCCAACATCGGCACCACCGGCAACTCGAACTTCGCGCTGAGTCAGATACTCAACATGTACAAGTACCTGACGATGTACGACGGAATCACGGGTGCGGAACTCATGTCGCTGGCCAACCCCGACCTCAAATGGCAGACGACGCTCAAACGCAACATCGGCCTCGAACTGGGATTCCTCCGGAACCGGATCAACCTGGAGTTCAACTACTACTCGAACACCACGGACAACAACATCACCCGGGTAAATATCCTGCCCTCAACGGGATTCTCGTCGTACACGGCCAATCAGGGCGACGTCAGCAACAAGGGCTTCGACTTCAACCTCTCGGTAACGCCCGTCCGCACCAAGAACTGGCAGTTCAACGTCTTCGTGAACGGACAGCACAACCGCAACAAGCTGACCAACCTCTCGGAAGCCCTCAAAGACTACAACAAGCAGATCATGGAGGAGCAGACGACCACCGACAAGACCAAGATCGAGAACGTCTTCCTGTTCGAAGAGGGCAAGTCGCTCACGGCGATCTACGCCGTGCGGTCGGCCGGCATCGACCCCGGAACGGGACAGGAGATATTCATCACCAAGGACGGCAAACGCACCTTCACGTGGAACTCGGCGGATCAGGTGGTCGTGGGTGACACGGAACCCGACCTGCGGGGCTATTTCGGCGTGAACCTCAGCTACAAGCGCTGGTCGCTGAACACCAGCTTCGAATACTCGTTCGGCGGCGAGATGTACAACCAGACGCTCGTGGACCGCATCGAGAACACCTCAATGAACAACTCGGTCAACCGGGTGGCCTACAACATGGACCGCCGGGCCCTCTACGACCGCTGGTCGGAGCCGGGACAGAGCGCCAAGTACCGCGGCATCAACGTCTCGGGCAAGACCTACGCCAGCTCGCGCTTCGTACAGAAAAACAACTACCTGCGGATGAACTCCATACGCATCATGTACAACCTCAACAGCCCCGACAAGCGGCTGCTGGGCATGTCGATGCTCCGTATCGCGCTTTCGGCCAACGACCTGTTCTACGCCTCCACGATCCGGCAGGAGCGCGGACTCTCGTACCCCTACGCACGCACGTTCACACTCAGTCTCCAGGCTAACTTCTAAAAACAGATCCCATGAAAATAAGATATATCGCAACCCTGCTGCTGTTGGCCGTCGGCACCGTATCGTGCAAAGACTGGCTCGACGTATATCCCCGTTCGGAAATCACCTCGAACAAGGTGTTCGAGAACGAGGACGGCTTCTACTCCGCACTCGCGGGCCTCTACATCAAAATGGCCGACGACAAACTCTACGGATTCGACCTCACGTGCGGTTACCTCGACCTGATGGGAGGCGCCGTGTACATGGGTGCCGGCAACCTGGTCACCTATCAGGCAAACCTGTACTATGCCAACCCGACCTATGGTCCCATGGTCGCGGCACTGCAGTTCCCCGCATTCAACTATACGCGCGGAGGAATCCGCACGGAGAAAACGGATGCCACGATCGAAGAGATATGGACAAGGATGTACAATACCATCACCAACGCCAACCTGCTGCTACAGGAGCTCAAAACCACCGACGTAACATTCGAAACGGGTGTCAAAGAGTTGCTGACAGGCGAAGCGCTGGCCGTGAGGGCTTACCTGCATCTCGACCTCGTGCGGCTGTTCCAGCCTCCCTACCTCTCGGAACAGGGCAGGACGGCCAAGCGCATCCCCTACATGGAGTCGCTCGACGCCCTGAAATTCGTCCCCTCGTCGTCGACCGACGAGATACTGGACAAAGTGGACGCCGACCTGGCCCATGCCGCCGAAATTATGAAGGACAACGACCCCATCAGCTCGAACAAGAGCTACTACACGCTGATGTTCTCCACCAACCGCCAGTACAAGCTGAACTATTACGCCGTGAAACTGCTCCAGGCGCGGTCGTTCCTCTACCGCGGCAAGAATAAGGAGGCCTATGCGGCGGCCAAGGAGGTCATCGACAACGCCGCGGGAGCCGGCGTCCACTTCATCACCGAAGCCGAACGCATCCCGGCCGACAGCTACGGAACCCCCGTGAACCGCAGCTGCCCGATGGAAAACCTCTTCGCCGTGCTGACGGACGATCTGGACAACAACGTACGCGATGCAATCAGCATGAGCGGAAAGCGGCTCGGCGCAATGGCCCGCTTCGCGTCGAACAAATGGCTGAGTGCAACTTCAGGACTGGTGCCCGCAGCTTTCTTCTCGGCAGCCAGCGACATCCGCATCAATCTCTGGAAACGAACCGTTCCGACTGCCGGTATGGTCGGCAAATACATCCGTGAATCGAGTGCGGCGGAGGATGTAGCGCTTTATCCGAAGCAGGCCGTGGCACTGCTCAAACTGGGCGAAGCCTACCTGATCGCCGCGGAAGCGGCCATCGAGGCGGTCAGCCCGAGCGAGGGACTGAGCATTCTCCAGCAACTCCAGACTGCACGGCAGGGCGGCATATATAACAAAACCGACGGTCTGAAAGAGGAAATACTGCTCGAATACCGCCGTGAGACGCTCGGGGAGGGACAACTCTTCTACGCCTACAAGCGGCGCAACGAGGAGCGGCTGATTACGCTGTTCCAGGTCCCGGAACTGACCTATTATTTCACGATGAACGACAACAGATATACGCCCGACATCCCCGACAAGGAGTTTAACGCGGGCCGAACCTATTAAAGAGATGAAAGCCATGAAAAAATACATTATATCCGTTCTGGCGATCGCCCTTGCCTTCGTCGCCTGCGAGAAGGAGGATATTCCGGTATACGACGCCTCCCGTCCCTCGCTGAATTTCGTCAAATCCTATTTCACACCTGCGTTGAATGACCCGACGCTGGATACGCTGAAACTCGTCGCCGTGTTCTATGCCGGCCAGGAGCAGGCCGATTTCAAACTCCCGGTATATCTGTCGGGACCCACTACGGACCACGACCGGAAATACACCATGCGCGTATCGGCCGAGAAAAGCTACGGCGACCTGGTGGAAGGTGTACACTTCACACTCCCGTCAGAACAGGTCCTCCATGCAGGGCAATACGCCGATTCGGCCGTCGTCCATGCAAACATCGCCAAACTGCGCGCGGACAAGGCTTCGGGAACACTGGTCTTCGAACTCGTCCCGGGAGACGATTTTGCCGTCGGACTGGAAAAATACCAGAGCATCGGACTGGAAATATCGGGCGAAGGATTCACCAGCCAGCCCGTTTTCTGGAACAAGAACGACCTGAACACCTACGGCGGAGACTTTTCCTCGATCAAAGCCGAAAAATATGTCGAACTGAACGGCGTGACCTCCGACAGTTGGTGGGAAAGCAACAAGGCCAAACTCTACGCCTACGGCAAACGCACCTACGAATGGTTCCGCGACAACCCCACTTACGACAACGGAGAGCGGGTGATGTTCATAGGAACGATCAATTACGAATAAAGACGAACGACCATGAAAATATTCAAATACCTGACGGTTATTCTGGCGGCCGCCCTCGCGGCAACGGGCTGCTACGACGACAAGGGCAGTTACTACACCGGCTCGTGGACCGACATCGCCGCGGTGGAGGGAATGAGCATACCCGGATTCGAAACAGACTACGTTATCAATCTGGTCGAGGATGAAACGCTGAGACTCAACCCCACGGTCCGCTTCAAACCGGGCGTGGACGTATCGCAGTTCACCTACAACTGGGTTCTGGGCGGAGACACCATCGCTTCGAGCCTCAAACTCGACTGGTTGGTGACCCGCACCGGGAAGATGGAGTTCGACAAAGACAAACGGGCTGCATTCTGGTTGATTATCGACAATAAAAAAACGGGCGAGAACTGGCACTATTATCTCCAGAACGAAAGCGGCAGCATTCAGAAGGTAATGATCTCCCAGACGATCACGCCGAAGATCGGTGTCTTTGTCTATGAAAAGGAGGACGGAAGCGTCGAATGGGGTTCGATCAAAGGCTCGAACGCAGCAGCTCCGGAAGCCTTTACAACACTTTATACCGACCTGTACACCCGTTACAATACGACACGCACCCTGGAAGGCCCTATAGCCGGAGCCACCTACACCGGATCGGAACTCATCGTCTACACCAACCATGCCCCGGATTACGGAGCAATGATACAGACTTCGGAATCGGGGGACTACCCGATGGGCGTCCACATGACTACGGTCAGCGACGAAGTGTTCCTGGGCGCACCCGATGGGGAAATCAACGGACAGACCTTCTGCACAGGATACATGCAGGAGGTGCTGACAGGCAGTTCGCTTTTCATCGCCCCGGCAAACACGGCCTATCAGGTGATCCTGCCCGGCGCCGAACCTTCGCAGGACAATGTGGCGCAGATCATGGGCGCCAATCCCTATGCGAACCTGATGCATTTTTCGGTACAGCGCATGACCTCGGGCGAACTCTGGTATTACCGCTACGACTCCAACCGGGGTTACCTGCGCCAAATACTGCCGGACGAAAACGGCACGGTGCTCAAAGCCGACCGGATCATCGGCGTATTCCGTCAGCCGACGTTCATCGACAAGCAGGTCAAGATGTTCGTGGCCGTGAAAGCGGGCGCCGCCTATCAGCTCCACACCTATACGTATGAGCAGAAGACCAGCGGCAGCGACATTATCACCTACGTTGACAAGAAAGACATCACCTCCTGGGCCGGGGGCATGAGCGACGACTGCACGATGTTCACCAACGGCATCGAGGTCCCGCTCAACTACCTCTACATCGCCAAGGGACGCGACCTCTGGCGTACGAGCTACGAGTCGCAGGCCGACCCGCAGGTGGTAAAGAGTTTCCCGGCGCCAATCTCGGCCGTCGAAGTGGTCATAACCTCCCCGAACAGGATCGATGTCGATACCAAGGAGTTATATACGGCGGTGTTCACGTACGACGCGGGTGCCAAAACCTCGAAAATGTACGTGCTGGACGCCAAAACCGACGATCTGAAAGCCTACTCCGAGGTGGAAACCGCAATCCCGGGCAAGGTGGTATGCTTCCGGGCCAACCAGTAAACACCCTATACGAAGGGATTATTTCCGGCGGTCCTGCACGGGACTGCCGGAAATAATGCTTATCTTTCGAAGATAATCCGCACAAGCAAACCATGAAAAGAATCCTGTTTATCCTGCTGCTCTTCGCCGCCGCGACCGGGTTCGCCCGGGAGCCGTTCCGGCTCGAGACCGGCGATCTGCTCTTTCAGGTCAACGGCCGGAGCGCCTACACCGAAGCCATCAAGAACGTTACCTCGGGCATCGGGCAGCTGGAATTTTCGCATGTAGGCGTCGCCTACATCGAGGACGGCGAAACTTATGTGCTCGAAGCCGTGCCCTACGGGGTCGTCAAAAGCAGACTGGACAAGTTCTTCCGCAGCTCCCAGTTGGCCGACGGCAAACCGGTCGTGGTGGTCGGCAGGCTGAAGCCCCGGCTGCAAAAGAACATCCCGGCAGCCATCGAACGGATCAAAAAGCTGCTGGGAAAACGTTACGACTATGTTTTCGACCCCGATGACGACACCTATTATTGCAGCGAGCTGATCTACGTCTCCTACCTCCGTCCCGACGGAAAGCCGATCTTCCGGATGAAGCCCATGACCTTCCGCGACAAGACGACGGGCGAGACGAGCCCCCTGTGGATCGAACATTTCAAACGCCACAAATGCGACATCCCCGAGGGCGTACCGGGCACCAACCCGGGTGACATGTCCCGTTCGAAGGCCATCCGCATCGTTCACCGCTATTTCTGAAACAACTAACTATCAATAGATTTATGTTCAAACAAGTTCTTACGCTTTCGCTCTGCGCCCTGATAGCCGCCGCGCCTCTCGAGGCCAAAAGCAAGAAAAGCAGCCGGAAAAAAGCCCAGACGACGCAAACCGCGGAGAAACCCAAGGAGAGCGCCTACGACAAGCTCTTCAAAAAGAAACACGAAGTGGCCGACGGCATGGTCAAACTGCACAAGGTCGGCGACAAGCTCTATTTCGAATTTCCGCAGGCGCTCTTCGGCCGTGAAATGCTGCTGGGGTCGGTGATCTCGGAGACCTCGGACAACCTCACGGGAGTCCCCGGCTCGAAATCCTACACGCCGCTCCACATCACCTTTACCAAAACGGGCGAGAACGTGCAGATCCGCGAGATCAATGCCGACAACTACACGCTGGGCGTGGCCGGAAACATCCTCCGCTCGCTCGACCGGAACAACATCCCGACCATCTTCCGCAATTTCAAAATCGACGCCTACAACGCCGACTCGACGGCCGTGGTGTTCAACGTCACGGACCTCTTCGTGAGCCACGTCAAGGAGCTGTCGCCCTTCTCCTACCTCGGGGCTTACGGCGGCTCGGGGTCGCCGAGCCTCAGCGAGTCGTTCAAAAAGGAACTCTCGTCGCTGGGCGGCATCAAATCCTTTGCCGACAACCTCACGGTGAAAAGCACCCTGAGCTACACCTACTCGGTGACGCACCCCGTGACAAAGCAGAAAATCGTGGACAACGAGCCGCTGACGGCCGTCATGACCCGGACATTGGTGCTGCTCGACGAGGAGCCCTACCGCCCCCGCATCACCGACAGCCGCATGTCGGTATTCCCCACCGGGAAATACCTGTACAGCGACAAGGAGCAGCGCGTGAAAGCCGTCTACCTGGCCAACCGCTGGCGGCTGGAGCCGTCGGACGCGGAAGCCTGGAAGCGCGGCGAGCAGGTCGAACCCGTGAAGCCGGTCGTCTTCTACATCGACCCGGATTTTCCCGAAAAGTGGCAGCCCGCAGTCTATGAAGGCGTCATGCAGTGGAACGAGCTCTTCGCCAAGATCGGGTTCAAAAACGCCGTGAAAGCACTGCCCTACCCCAAGGACGATCCGGAGTTCGACCCCGACAACATCAAATATTCCTGCCTGCGCTACGCCCCGGTGCCCATCGCCAACGCCATGGGTCCCTCGTGGGTCGATCCGCGCAGCGGCGAGATACTCAACGCCTCGGTCTATGTCTTCCACGATGTCGTGAAGATGCTCAACCGGATGATCTTCGTGCAGACCTCGCAGGCCGACGAGCGCGTCCGCCAAGTTAACCTCCCCGACGAGGTGCTGCTCGACGGGCTCCGCTATGTGCTGGCGCACGAGGTGGGGCACTGCCTGGGATTCATGCACAACATGAGTTCGTCGTCGGTGATCCCGGTCGATTCGCTCCGCTCGCCGTCGTTCACCCGGAAGTACGGCACGACCACCTCGATCATGGACTACGCGCGTTTCAACTACGTAGCCCAGCCCGGCGACCGGGAGCGCGGCGTGCAGCTCACCCCGCCCCGCTTCGGCGTCTACGACGAATATGCCGTGAAGTGGCTCTACACCCCGGTACCCGACGCCAAGACTCCCGAAGAGGAGTATGCGGTGACCTCGAAATGGATCACCGAGGCTTCGGCCGACCCGACCTACCGCTACGGCAAACAGCAGTTCGGGGGCATCGTCGATCCCAAGTCACAGACCGAGGACCTCGGCGACGACGCCGTGAAGGCTTCGGAATACGGCATCCGCAACCTGCGCTACATCCTTGAGAACCTCGACGCATGGCTGGCGTCCGGCGACGACGACTATTCGCAGCGCAACGGCATGTACACGAACATCGTGAACCAGTATGTCACCTACATCCAGCACGTCTACGCCAACATCGGCGGCATCTACCTCAACGAGAAGCTGGAGGGCGATCCCGTGGAGGCCGTGGTGTGCGTGCCGCGCGAGAAGCAGCGCCGGGCATTGCAGTTCATCCTCACGGAACTCAAACAGATGCAGTGGCTCGACAACGCGCCCCTGCTGGAAAAGGTGACCATCCTGGGTTCGCCCCGGGAGGCCGTGCGCGAGGCGGTCATTCAGGCCGTGGTCAACGCTCCGGCCAAGAAGACCCTGGCGGTCAACGCCCAGTTGTCGAAAGACCCCTACACCCCCGAAGCCTGCTACAAGGACGTTTCGGACTTCGTGTGGGAGCCCACCGTGCGCAACCGCCGCCTGACCGAGGATGAAATGGCCATCCAGCGCGAGTTCCTCAAAGCCGCAGCCGCCAAGGCCGGGCTGAAGAACTACACCGCCGGGGGCAGCACGCCCAACGCATTCGCCGCGGACGACGCCGGATGGGAGGCTTTCAGCTCGTTCGCACGACCGGCGCCGCTGTGCAGCTGCGCAGGGTGCGAACACGGGATCGCGGCCGACGGCGACGCCGTGTCGGGATTCGGAGCTCCCCGGTTCCAGTACTTCACGCAGAAGGATATCTCGATAATCTACTACAACGACATCCTGCGCATCCGCAACCTGCTGCGCGGCAAAGCGGCATCGGCGTCGGGCGAAACCCGCATGCACTACCAGTACTTGCTGCACAACCTCGACAAAGCGCTCAACAAATAATGCCTTCAGCCATGAGAATATCCCTGAACAAAATCGGCGCGCTGCTGCTTGCCGCACTCCTGGCAATGACCGTACTGCCCGGCGGAGCGCACGCGGCGGCAAAGGGCCGCAAGGAGAAGAAAAAGAGCGAGGCCCCGGCGCCCAAAAAGCTGTCGGCCTATGAAAAGCTCTTCAAAGACAAGGAGTCCAGGACGGCCGAAGGGCTTTTCAAACTCCACATCATCGACGGAAAGCTCTACACGGAAATCCCGCTCGACATCCTCGAACGCGAGTTCGTCATCAACACCTCGATCGAGGAGTCGTCGCTGGCCGACTACGGCCTGGCGGGCCAGCAACCGCTGCCGCCCTACCACGTGACCTTCTCGCGCCGGGATTCGGTGGTGAGGATGCACGAGGTGCCGCGCCGCACGCTCTCCGACGGCGACGCCGGCATCGTCCGGGCGCTGGAGATCAGCTCGGCGATGCCCATTGTCGCCAGCTATCCGATCAAAGCCTACAACGCCGATTCGACGGCCGTGGTGATCGAGAACACGGCGCTGTTCATGAGCGACAACGAGCACCTCAAAGCGTTCGAAGCCCGCGGCATGAGCCCGCTGCACATCTCCCGCGCCAGCTACAAGGCCGACCGCTCGCTGCTCCGCGACGTGGAGGGCGGAAAGGATTACGCCTCGGTCATCAGCGACATGACCTACGGCGTGACGACGCAGTATTTCATCTTCATCATCTGCAAAGACAAGCCTTTCACGGCCCGCGCACGACGCACGGTCACGATGCTTCCCGAGGAGTGCGCCCCGGCGCGCATCGCCGACCCGCGGATCGGCGTACTGCCCGTGCCCTTCACCCGTTTCACCGCAGAACAGGGCACGCGTCCGGCCTATTTCGCCTCGCGGATCAACTTCCGCCCCGAGGGTGAGATTCGTCCCGTGACCTTCTACATCGACACCCTGTTCGCCCCGGCGTGGCAGCAGGGCATCCGCCGCGGCATCGGGCTGTGGAACGAAGCCTTCCGCCGGATCGGCATGGGCGACGTGCTGAAAGCCGAAGCCTACCCCGCCGACGGATTCGACAGCAACAATCCCGGGGGATTCTATGTGAAATACGTCGCGTCGACCAATCCGAAGATGACGGTCAACCTCTCGACCGACCCCCGCAGCGGCGAGATCACGGGCGGACGCATCCACCTGCCCGAAAGCCTGCTCGACGAGATTCGCCTGCGCCGCTTCATCGACCTCGCGGCCACAGACCCCGCGGCGCGCGACATGGTGCTCGACGACGAGGAACTCGCCTCGTCGCTGGCCGTCCACACGGCGCGCGGCGTGGCTCAGGTGCTCGGCCTTGCGACCAACTATGCGGCGGCAGCGGCCTACCCGACCGATTCGCTGCGCTCGGCGGCGTTCACCCGCGAAAACGGCATCTGCTCGTCGATCACGGCGCTCAACGACTACAACTACCTGGCACAGCCCGGGGACAAGGGCGTGCGGCTGGTGAACGACTGTCTGGGCAAATACGACTACTTCGCCGTCCGCTGGCTCTACGGCGACATCCCGGGAGCCAAGACCCCGGCCGAAGAGCAGAAAGCCCTTTCGGAGATGCTGCGCGAAAAAGCCGGCGACCCGGCCTACTACTACGGCAACTACTGGTACGACTACTACTTCGGCGACGTGCGGCTGGCCTATTACAACCTGGGCGACGATCCCGTGAAGCGCACCCGTTACCGGTTCGAGAACCTGCGCACCGTCGCACAACATGCGGCGGAGTGGCTCGAAGGACGCGATGCGGACGGAAGCTACCGTGCGGAGACCATTGCGGCGCTCTCGAGGGGTGTCCGGGAGGTGGTTTCCTACATGGCGGCCTACATCGGCGGCGTCTACTACACCGAGGTCACGGAGGGCGACGGGCAGACGATGCTCCGCGTCGTGCCCAAGGAGGAGCAGCGGCGTTATGTGAAGGAGACGCTGAAAGCCATCGAGGACCTCTCGTGGCTCGACACGAAGCTCACCGAAGGCCAGTTGGCCAACCTCCCGCAATCGGTGCAGACGGATTGCCTGGGGACGCTGATGAAACGCATGGAGACCCTGCCCCGCTATCAGAACGGACTGGCGGGAGCCTACACGCCGGGAGAGATGGCGGCGGACATGGCCGACTACATCTTCCGCGACGTAAGGGCGGGACGCAAACTGTCCGACTACAACCGGCTGCTTCAGCAGGCGTTTACGGGCGTGGTCATCGGCGGCTCGAAGGTCCTTGCGGAACCCAAGTCCGCACGGGGCCGGGCCGCGGCATTCGCGGCGGCGGACGAAGAGGCCATGCAGCCCGTATTCCCCTACGAAGCCACGGCGACGCTGGCTCCGATCAGCGCATACGGCAAATACCGCATGACGTACTACGCCAAGGATTTCTCGGAGCACGTCTACTACGGCATGCTGCTGCAACTCCGCGACATCTACCGCCGGGGAGTCGCCGCGGCGTCGGACGCCCCGTCGCGCGACTTCTGCCGCTACATGCTCCGCAGGATCGAGAACTCGCTGAAAACGGAGTAACGACGGAAAGCCATTGAAACACAAGAGGCGCGGAATGTTCCGCGCCTTTTTTCGTATACGGGCGCAAAAAAGACGGTGGAGCGCGCCGCGGCTTTCCGCCCGGTAAAACCCGCTCTTAAGCGGGAGCGGGCATTTTGCAGAAACCGGAAAATAAGTTACCTTTGTGTGATGGCAAAAGAGAGTATGGAAAAACTGGAAGCCTGCGCCGCGGCGCTGCGGCGGCATCATTTCGACGCCGTGGCCGTCGGCAGTACGGCCGAGGCTTTCGACGTGATGAAAGCCGCCGCCGAGGCTTGTCGCCCGCGGCTGGCGTCGTTCGGCGATTCGATGACGATGCGCGCAACGGGCATCCTCGAATGGTTGGCCGGCAACGACGAAGTGACGCTGCTCGACGGATTCGACGCCTCGAAGCCCTACGCGGAACGGCTCGAAATACGCCGGCAAGCCCTGATGTCGGACCTCTTCGTGACGGGCGTGAACGCCGTGACCGAAGCGGGAACGCTCCACTGGCTCGACAAAGTGGGCAACCGCATCGCCCCGGTGGCGTTCGGGCCCCGCAAAGTGATTATCGTGGCGGGCCGCAACAAGGTGGTGGCCGACCGCGACGCAGCCGAAGAGCGCATCCGCCGCATCGCCGCGCCGCAGAACATCGCCCGTCACCCGGGATTCCGAACGCCCTGCGCCAAAACGGGCGTCTGCTCGGACTGCAACTCACAGGACCGGGTCTGCAATACCCGGATGGAGATGCTGCGCTGCTGGCCCGACAATCGGGTGCTGGTGGTACTGATCGACGAAGATTTGGGACTATGATGAAAGGAATGAAATACGGCGCCGTCATGCTGGCGGCGCTGCTGCTGGCGGCCTGCAGCGAATCGGAGGTGTTCTATACGGCCGTCTACCCCGTCGTACGCGTCGAGGCCGTAGTGACCGTCCCGAGCCCCGAACCGGAACCCGAGCCGGAACCCGAGCCGACGCCGGAAAGCCGGGCGGACGAGGGCGAAACGACGGACCCGGTGGTCGAAGAGATCAAAGCCGGGATCGTCGCGTCGGCGCACGTGCAGGCGGGCGGGCGTTACACGCTCAATTTCTCGAAATACAACGGCGGACGCGCACAGATCGAGACCGCAACGGATGCCGGCACGGTGACGGCGGCTTTCTTCAAAACCCCGGGCACGAACGAGGTGCTGATATACTGTCCGGAACCCGAAACGGAATACACGTTCACGCTCTCGACCTATCAGGACACGGACGGACAGACCAAAACGGTGCTCGTCACCGACCTGACCGAAGCATACAAGGCGCTCTACCCCGACGCGGGAATCACGAAGGCCGAACGCCGGTCGTACACCTCGACAAACGCGAACTGAGATGGCAAAAGTCAAAAAGGCATATTTCTGCAAGAACTGCGGGTTCGAAGCCCCCAAATGGCTGGGACGATGCCCCTCGTGCGGCGAATGGAACACCTTCACCGAGGAGATCATCGCCCGTGAAAGCGGCTCGGTCGCCGCGACCGTGGCGGGGCCTCTGCCCACGGCCAAGCCCCAGCGGGTGAAGGATATCCGCGAAAGCGAACACGTGCGCATCGACCTCGGGAATGCCGAGGTCAACCGGGTGCTGGGCGGCGGCATGGTTCCCGGATCGCTGGTGCTGGTGGGCGGCGAGCCGGGCATCGGCAAATCGACGCTCTCGCTGCAGATCGCACTGGCGGCCAACGGACTGAAAACCCTCTACGTCTCGGGCGAGGAGTCGGCCGAGCAGATCAAAATGCGCGCGGCACGGATCGGGATCGGCAACGACGAGTGCCTGATCTATCCCGAAACACTGTTGGAGAACATCGTGGCGCAGATCGCCGAGCACCGTCCCGACCTGGTGGTGATCGACTCGATACAGACCATCTACACCGACCTGCTGGACTCGTCGGCGGGAAGCGTGTCGCAGATCCGCGAGTGCGCGGCGACGCTGCTGAAATACGCCAAATCGACCGGAACGTCGATCTTCATCATCGGGCACATCACCAAGGACGGCGCGATAGCCGGCCCCAAGATACTGGAACACATCGTCGACGTGGTCCTGCAGTTCGAGGGCGACAGCAACAACATATACCGCATCCTGCGGGGCATCAAAAACCGCTTCGGCGCCACGTTCGAGATCGGGGTGTTCGAAATGCTCGACGCCGGGCTGCGGGGAGTCGACAATCCGTCGGAGATTCTGCTGACCCACTACGAAGAGCCCCTTTCGGGCATCGCCGTAGGAGCCTCGGCCGACGGCGTGAGGCCCTATCTGATCGAGGTGCAAGCGCTGGTGAGCGGCGCGGCATACGGCACTCCCCAGCGTTCGACGACGGGCTACGACGGACGGCGCATGAACATGCTGCTGGCCGTACTGGAGAAGCGCGTGGGAATGAAGATGTTCCAGAAAGACGTTTTCCTGAATTTCGCAGGCGGGTTCAAAGTCGCCGATCCGGGGTTGGACCTCGCGGTCGTGGCGGCGGTCATCTCCTCCTACTACGACCGGCCCGTGGCCGAGGGGGTCTGCTGTGCGGGCGAGATCGGCCTTTCGGGCGAAGTGCGCCCCGCACCCCGCACCGAACAGCGCATCAGCGAGGCGGCGAGGCTGGGATTCAAACGTATCATCGTCTCGGGCTACCTGGCCAAGGGCAGCAAGCGTCCCAAAGGGATCGAGGTCGTGCCGATCAACAGCATCGACCAGCTCCCGCGGGCGCTCTTCCTGGAAGCCCTTTAAAAAATCTGCGCCGAACGCAAATCCGGTAAAAACAGGCGGCGAATCACACCCGCATGGAATGGATTTTGCTTTTGTTCCGGTAAAAAACGGAACGAAATGCAAAAGAGAATAGTCATACTGGGCGGCGTGGGACTCATCGGCACCCACCTGTGCCTGCGTCTGCTGGACGAAGGGCACGAAGTCTTCTGCGTGGACATACGCGACATCGCCAATTCGCCGCTGCTGCGCGACATGCCCCCGCATCCGGGATTCCGGTATGTCCGCCACAACATCGTCCACCAATTCGGGATTCGCTGCGACGAGATCTACAACCTCACGTCGCCGTCGCGCGTGCGTTACAACAAGGCCCTGCCTGTCGAAACGCTCAAAGTCAACATGCTGGGTTCGATAAACGCCCTCGACACCGCCCGCACGGAGCATGCCCGCATCCTCTTCGCCTCGGCAGGCACCGTCTACTCCGTAAACTGCCGCGACACCTCCGAGGAGGCCGGCTCCTGCTCCACGCACCGCATCCTCACCGAAGGCAAACGCGCCGCCGAGGCGATGCACCGCGCCTATCAGACCGAATTCGGGGTGGATGCCCGCATAGCCCGCATTTTCAACACCTACGGCAGCGGCGCCGACCTGATGGACCAGCGCGTGGTGATGAAGATGATCGTCGCGGCGCTCCAGAACCGCGACATCGCCATCAACGGCAGCGGCGAGCAGCTGCGGACGTTCTGCTGGGTGGAGGACATCGTGGACGGGCTGGTGCGGCTGATGGACGCCCCGCCGACCGAGACCACGCGGACAATCAATTTCGGCAGCAACCACGAGGTCTCGATCCGCGCGCTGGCCGAGAAGATCATCGCCCTGACGGGCAGCCGCTCGCAGATCGTGCACACCGACGCCCGCATCGACGACGCCCGGCGCCGCACGCCCGACATTTCGGCGGCGCGCCGCGAACTGGGATGGGCGCCCCGCACGCCGCTCGTCGAGGGACTGCGCCGCACGATCAGCTATGTCGAGAAGGAACTCGCCGAAAAGGCCCGCGCGGGAATTACGTGGGTGGAGATAAGTTGAACCGAATGAAGCAGGGACTATGAAAGATTTCGACAAGATTATCTGGCGGGATGCGCTGACGCTGGTGGACTTCTTCGCCGTCTGGTGCGGGCCGTGCCGGGCGATGCATCCCGTGATCGACCGGTTCCAGAAGCAGATGAACGGCCGCGCGGATGTCTACCGCATGGACATCGACGACCCCGACCTGGCGGAGATCGTGCGTCGCTACAACATCATGTCGGTCCCCACGCTGATGTTTTTCCAACGCGGCGAAGTGCTGTGGCGCGAGAGCGGACGGGTGGATTACGAGCATCTGGTGAATGTGCTCGACGAGCTCGAAAAGCACGATTACGTGCTGCCTTAAGCCTCCAGGCGCCAGGCCAGCTCCCCGCGGAGATACTCCGCGGCAGGCGACGCCTCCAGCGAACCGGCTGCACGGAGCACCGCCAGCCGGTTTTCGTCGTTCAGGGAGCCTATGGCAGTTAGCAGCGCCACAGCACCCTGCGCCAACAGCCGTGCGGCCGGGGCATCGTCCGAAGCGGCGCGGCGCACGGTTTCGACTGCCGGGACGATCCACACCGGCGACGGATGCGGCGCACGGGCGGCGGCCATCAGAGCGGCATATTGTTCGAGGCAGGGAGCTCCCGGGGCGGTCCACGCTTCGAAGAGCGCGGGAAGGGCTTCCGAGCGGCTCAGCAGAGCGAAAGCGGCCTCTTCGGCCAGTTCGGAGTTGAGCAGTCCGCCGCCCCAGAAAGCGAATTCGGCGGGTATGAGGCGCGCCGGATCAGCGATATGGAACGCCGCGAGCCGCAGGCAGCGGACATCCTGCAAATACAGGTATTTGGCAAATTCGTGGTCGGTGCCCCCGGCACGCGCCAGCGAGCGGAGCGTCGGGAGGCTCACGCCGTAGTTCAGACCGTAAGACTTGCCGTAGAAACGCATCGAGTCGGCCACGGCCCCGTTGCGCTCACGACGGAAAGCCCCGAGCAGCGCGGCCATCCGGGAGGTGAAATCCATATCGGTCCGGAATTATTTGCGGCGCGGCAGTGCGACGTTGATCGTGCGGCCGAATTCGAAGACCGGAAGCACGGCACGGGCATATTCACGGCCACCCGAAAGGACGGTGCATGCCGAAGGATCGGCGACGCGGCACGCCACGACCGAAGTCTCCTTCGGACCGGCCTCGAGGTCGCATTTCGTATTGCCCGAAGGTTCGATCTGCAACAGCACGATGTCGCCCGAAAGGTCGCTGTCGGGCAGCAGTCCGGCGGCCGGACTGAAGCGGCAAACGATGTATTGCTTCTTGTCGGCCTGCGGATAGACCACATAGCGGCGGGTCTCGGTCGAAACGGTACGCTTGCCGAGAAACAGTTCCAGATAGCTCTGCTCCATGCGGTCGATCTCGGCCAGAGCGGCTTTGAGGCCCTCGCCGAAGACGTTCTCGCCGGCTTCGCCCGTGATGAGTTCGATGCGGTGACGGCGCAGCGAGAAGATCTGATTGGCGGCGGCACGTGCGGCGTCTTCCAGCGCAGGGGTCGTCATGTCGGTCTTGTCGGGCTGCAGGCGCGCAAACTCCTCGTCGGAGGCGGCATGGTTGAAGGTGCGCGTCGAAGCGGGTGCAGGAGCCCCGGCATTGAGGTAGGTATCGCGGTCCAACAGGGCGATCTGCGCCCCGGTGATGCTCCATGTCGTCTTGTCGGCCAGCGGAGCGCGCACGCCGAGGTATTTCTGCGCATAACGCGCATAAGGCCCCGTAAGGGTCAGGTCACGCTCGACCGTAACGTCCACGGCGAGAATCGTGCGCGGCTGGGCGATGGCCACGCCCGAGGCGGTCTCGTTCGCACCCTGCAGGGCGATGTATGGGTTCTGTGCCGAAACGCCGCCCGTGAGCAGCAGGGCAAATGCCAAAAGTCTGAGTTTCATGGTCCGGGTCTTTTTATTGCAATACGACAAATGTAACTTTTTTTCGTGAGCCGTCAAAATTTCAGGTAAAAATCGCGGGTCAGGGCGCGGTATTCGGGGGTATAGCACTCGTGTTCGCCCGTGCCGACAACCAGCTCCGAGGTTTCGGGCTCTTCCGTGCCCCCATCCGCGCGGACGAACTCCATCAGCGCCCGTTTGGCCGGACGGCGGGGTGTGGTACGCACGTCGGTACGCCGCGTGAGGGCCAGTCGCCCGGCACAGACCGCAAGGAAACGCGCAGCCTCGGGCGTGGGGAGGATCACGGCGAAGCGGCCCGCAGGGGCCAGCAGGCGGAGGACGGCGTCGCGCAGGTCATCGAAAGGCAGGTGCACGGCATGGCGCACCGCCGTGCGGCCTTCGTCGGGACACGTGAGCGAATCGACGAAAAAAGGCGGATTCGAGACGATCAGGTCGAACGTTTCCGGCGCTGCGAACTCCTGTACGGGACACCGCTCGAAGGCTACCCTGCCGCCCCACGGCGAAGCGTCGGCATTCTCGCGGGCCTGCGAAACGTCGTCGATGTCGACACCTGTAATATATGCCTCCGGGGCCCGCTGGGCCAGCATCAGGGCGATCAGCCCCGTGCCGGTGCCAATGTCGAGCATCCGCCGGTCGCAGGGCCGCACCCCGGCCCAGGCCCCCAGCAGAACGCCGTCGGTGCCGACCTTCATCGGGCAGCGGTCCTGACGAATAGAAAACTGTTTGAATCTGAACATACTACACTTTCAGATAGTTGTCAATCCCGGCGCCGAACAACGAAAAATCGTACCGCACGGGGTCTGCCGCATCGAATCTGCGGAGCGCAGCGGTGATCTCCTCCACAGCGCGCCAGTCGTTCTGGCGGCGGGCCAGCAGTCCCAGCGCACGCCCCATATTGCCGACATGGAGGTCCAACGGCAGGTAGAGGGCCGACATCGGAATACGCCGCCACATGCCGAAATCCACACCCCGGTCGTCGCGGCGCACCATCCATCGCAGGTACATGCAGAGCCGTTTGCAGGCCGCGCCCTTTTCAATCGCCGAGAGGTGCTTTTCGCACCGCGGAGCATGGTCCCCGGCGAAAAACGCGCGCCGGAAGTCGGCCAATACGGCAGGCATATCATGCGTCGCCTCGTAACGCTCTTCGAAGAAGTTCCCGATGCCTCCGTGGCACTCCTCCATGCGCCGCAGGGCCAGCACGAAATCGCGCAAGTCCTGCCCGTTGAAAGTGCGGTGTACATAGGAGGAGAGCAGCGCCAGTTCGCGCTCCGAAGCATTGCGGACGAAATCCGCCGGAGCGTCGTCCATGAAGTGCATCATGCGGTGGCCGCTGCGGACGATGGCTTTTCGGTTGCCCCACGCGATGGTGGCGGAGAAGAAACCCGCGATCTCACGGTCGGCGCGCCCGGTGTAACGGTGCGGCACCGCAATCGGGTCGTCGGGGATAAATTCGGGACGGTTGTATTTGTCGTGCAGGGCTTCCAGCAGCTCCCGCAGGTCGTCGTCAGAGAATCGTTCCATCGGACATGATGATCTTCCGGTCGGCCATCGCGGCGAGGTTTTCGTCGTGGGTCACGATGACGATGGTCTGGCCCAACTTCTCACGCAATTCGAAAAACAGGCGGTGGATCTCGTCGCGGTTGTGCGAATCGAGGTTGCCCGAGGGTTCATCGGCCAACAGCACCGCAGGCGAATTGACCAGCGCACGGGCGATGGCCACGCGCTGCTGCTCGCCGCCCGAGAGCTGTCCGGGCTTATGGTCGCGGCGCGATGCGAGCCCCATCATGTCGAGCAGTTCGGCAGCGCGGCGCTCGACCTCGGCGCGGGGACGCCGGCCGATCAGCCCCGGGATGCAGACATTCTCGAAAGCCGAGAACTCCGCAAGCAGGTGGTGGAACTGGAAGACGAAGCCGATGCGCTCGTTGCGGAACTTCGAAAGGGCCTTGTCGCCCAGCGACGAAACATCCTCCCCGCCGATCTCCACACGCCCGCTGTCGGGCCGCGAAAGGGTTCCCATGATCTGCAGGAGCGTGGTCTTCCCGGCGCCGCTGGCCCCCACGATAGAAACCACCTCGCCCTGCGCCACGTCGAGCGAAACGCCTTTCAGCACTTCGAGCGTGCCGAAACTCTTATGTATGTCGGTAACTCGTATCATCGGCGGAACATGTTGAACAGTCTGACCGTATCGGCGGCCTCCCGCACGTCGTGGACGCGCAGAATCTTCGCCCCCTGCCGCAGACACTCCCACCCCAATGCGATGGTTCCGGCGAGGGATTCGGCGGGCGTCGCATCGAGCACCTTATAGATCATCGACTTGCGCGAAAGACCCGCCAGCACGGGATAGCCCAGTGCGCAGAGGCGGTGCAGGCCCGCCAGGAGTTCGTAGTTCTGCTCCGTGGTCTTGGCGAAGCCGAAGCCGGGATCGAGGATGATATTTTCAGGCCGGATACCCGCCGCAAGCATCGCTTCGGTGCGCATGCGGAAATAGTCCACGACCTCGGTGGTGATGTCGCGCCGGTAGTCGGTCTGCGACTGCATCGTACGGGGATCGCCCTTCATGTGCATGGCGATATAGGGAACGTCGTATTTCGCGGCGACGGAGAGCATCGCGGGGTCGAGTTCCCCGGCGGAGATGTCGTTGATGACCAGCGGCCCGAACTCCTCTATGGCCTTTGCAGCCACCTCGCTGCGGAACGTGTCGACCGAAACCGTCATGCCGGGAGCCAGCCGCCGCACGGCTCCGACCCCCAGCGCCACGCGCCGCCACTCCTCGTCGGCGGGGACCTCGTCGGCTCCGGGACGCGAGGAGTAGCCCCCTACGTCGATCCACTGCGCCCCTTCGGCCACAGCCTCCCGAACATGCCGTTCGACGGCGTCGGCGTCGGGCATGCGGCTGCCGGCGTAAAACGAATCGGGCGTGACGTTCAGGATCGCCATCACCTGCGGTGTGGAAAAATCAATATTCAGCTGCTTCATGGGTAAAAATGCGGTCCAACTCCGCAACGGTGGGTTCGAGATCGGATTCGAAGATATTGACAAGGGTATAATCGGCCTTTTCGCTCAGCACATCGTCGTCCGACTGGGCGGCAATGCGGCGGCGGACCGCTTCGGGATCGCACTTGTCGCGGCGGCAGGTGCGTTCGAGGCGCAGCTCCAGCGGAGCGAGGACGGCAACGGTCCGGTCGACCGAGTCCTCCAGTCCCGCGTCAAAAAGGATGGCGCTTTCGAGGATCACATAACTGCCCTCCTGCCGTTCGGCCCATGCGGCGAAATCCGCGAGAACAGCCGGGTGGACCAGCGCGTTCAGGTCGGCCAGAGCCGCCGGGTCGGAAAAGACCTTTCCGGCGAGGTACGGGCGGTTCAGCGCGCCGCCGGCATAGGCTTCGGCACCGAAACGGGCCGAAACAGCGGCCCGCAATTCCGGGCTCTCCGCCATCAGCCGCTTGGCTTCGGCATCGGAGTCGTAGACCGCGACGCCCCGCTGTGCGAAAAGGCGGCAAACCGTACTTTTGCCGCTGCCGATGCCCCCTGTGATTCCGACCTTCATCATGGGTTCTCAGGGACGTTAATTTCGGGAATGTCCCCGACGGAGATAATCTTAATATCGCTGAAACGCGGTGCAAGGGCATTCTGCAACGACTGCGGGTCGATGATGAGTTTGCCCTCGTGCCCCTCCTCGTGCGAGCGCTTCGTCTTGAGGTCCGTGAGCGGGATGCGCAGCGTCTTGTTCATGTAGACCCGGTAGCCGAAGAGGTTCGTGCCGACGCCCTCGACCACGCACGTAACCTCGAAAGGCTGTCCGTCGACGCTCACCTTCACGGTCTGTTCGGCGGTATACGTATAGCTCAGTTTGGCGATATACCACAGGATGAACGACGCGACCAGAAGTGCCAGAAAAACCGGCGACACGTAGCGGTGCATCCATTTCAGCAAATTTTCCATAGTGCGGATAGATTCTCTACGCAAAGATAATACAAGCCGCGCGCAATGCCAAATTTATTTGGCCATTGCGGAACACTGCCGGCACCCTGCAAAAAAAGGACCGCCCTTTGCAAGAGCGGTCCTTATTCAAAGAAATTACCTTTGCGGATTATTTCTCCCCGTCGACCTTGGCACGCTTGGCCATCAGGTCATAAGCGATCGGCGTTGCGAGGAAGATCGTGGCGGCCGTACCTACGACCACGCCGATAATCAGCGCGAAGATGAAGCCGCGGATCGTCTCGCCGCCGAAGAAGAAGATGGCCAGCAGCGTCACGAGCGTCGTACCCGAGGTGTTGATCGTACGCGACAGCGTCGAGTTGATGGCGTTGTTCACATTCTCCTTGAGGTTGCGCTTGGGATAGAGCCCCAGGAACTCGCGGATACGGTCGAAGACCACCACGGTGTCGTTGATGGCGTAACCGATGATCGTCAGGATCGCCGCGATGAACGCCTGGTTCACTTCGAGGTTGAAAGGCAGCAGTCCGTAGAACATCGAGAAGATACCGATGATGAACAGCGCGTTGAACGCCAGGGCCGCCGTAGCACCCGAAGCCCACTGCCAGCGCTTGAAGCGGAAGGTGATGTAAAGACCGATGGCGATGAGCGAGAAGAGCACCGAATAGATGGCGTTCCAGGTCATGTCCTTGGCGATCGAGGGGCCGATCTTGTCGGCCGTCAGGATACCGTTGGCGTCGGTCTGCGTATTGCGGAACTGCTCGAAGGTAATGTCATACGAGTAGAGCGGCTTCAGGGCGTCGTAGATGATCTTCTCGACCTCGGCCGTAGCCTCGTCCGACGTATCGTCGTAACGGTACTGAGTCACGATGCGCATCTGGTTCTCCTTGCCGTACTGCTTCACCTCGGAGCTGATCGACGAAGCGTCGGCATCGGCGAACTGCGAGAAAGCCTGCTCGATATTCTGGCGAACCTCTTCGGCCGAAACGGGCTGGTCGAAACGGATCACATAGGCACGGCCGCCGGTGAACTCGGCGCCGAGGTTCAGACCGCGGGCGAAGAACGATACGCACGACAAGACGATCAGGGCTGCGGAGATGTAGTAAGCCACCTTGCGCTTGGCGATGAAATCGACATGCGTGTTATTGAGGAAATTCTCCGACCACTTGCGCGAGAAGGAGATGTGCCCCCACTTGCCGACGATCCACTCGATCAGCAGGCGCGTGATGAAGATGGCGCTGAAGAACGAGGTGATGATACCGATGATAAGGGTCGTTGCGAAGCCCTGGACGGGACCGTTACCGAAGATGAACAGCACGATACCCGTGATGATCGTCGTCAGGTTACCGTCGATGATGGCCGAGTAGGCTTTCGAGAAACCGTCCTTGATGGCCAGCGAAAGGCCCTTGCCGCCGCGGAGCTCCTCTTTGATACGCTCGTAGATGATGACGTTGGCATCGACAGCCATACCCATCGTCAGCACGATACCCGCGATACCCGGCAGGGTCAGCACGGCGCCGAACGACACGAGCACGCCCATCAGCAGGAAGACATTGGTCAGCAGCGCAATGTCGGACATCCAACCTGCGGTCTTGTAGAACAGACCCATGTAGAGCAGGACGAGGATAAAGGCGATCACGAACGACATCATACCGGCGTTGATCGACTCCTGGCCCAGCGAAGGACCTACGACCGTATCCTGGATGATCTTGGCGGGAGCGGGAACCTTACCCGAGTTGAGCACGTTGGCAAGGTCCTTGGCCTCCTGGATGGTGAAATCGCCGGTGATCTGCGACTGGCCCTTGTCGATCTTCGAATTGACGCGGGGAGCCGAATAGACATAACCGTCGAGGACGATGGCGATGCATTTGCCGATGTTCTCGCCCGTCATGCGCGACCACTCCGAGGTACCCTCGGCGTTCATGGTCATCGAAACCTCGGCCGTAGCGCCGCGCTGGGCATACTGCTCGGTAGCTTCGGTAACGACCGAACCGTCGAGCGGAGCCTTGCCGTCGGGAGTCGAAACCCGGATGGCATAGAGGTAGAAGCGGCCGTCGATCTTGTCGTCGCCTTTGACGCCCCATTTGAACAGGATGTCGGCGGGGAACAGCTCGCGCACGGCGGGCTGGGCGAGGTACTCGTTCACGGCGGCCATGTCGGCCTTGTAGGCAGCGCCGATGGCGGCTCCGCCCGCAAAGCGGGGATTGAGAACGGCAAAGAGCGGGTTCTGCGCGCGGTCATAGCGCAGCTCGTCGCCTTCAACCTGAGCCGTGGCGGTCGAATCGGCGGCGCCGACCTCGGCGATCAGGTCGCCGGCAGCGGCAGTCTCGGCAGCGGCCTCAGCCTCGGCGGAAACGGTCTCGGGTTCCGTAACCACGGGAGCCTGCTCCAGTTCGGTCTTGATGAGCTTGTCGGCTGCAACCAGCGCCGGCAGCACCTCGTTGGCATCGTAGGTGGTCCAGAACTCCAGCGAAGCGGTGCCCTGCAACAGGTCGCGGACGCGCTGCGGCTCCTTCACGCCCGGAAGCTCGACCAGAATGCGGTGCGAGTTGGGCAGGCGCATGATGTTGGGCTGCGTAACGCCGAAGTGGTCGATACGGCTGCGCAACACGTTGAACGACGCGTTGATGGCAGCCTCGGTCTCCTTCTTCAGGATCTTCTCGACGTCGCCGTCCGAGCTCTCGAGCGTAATGTCCTTACGGTCGGGGCTTACGAAGATCTCGGCGATGGAACGACCGTTCGACAGACGCGAATAAGCCTTCACAAAGTCGCCGATATAGTCGCTCGACGTGCCCTGCTTCATAGCCTCGGTCGCCTCGGCAATGGCCTGGACGAAAGCGGGGTCGTTCTGGCTGTCGCCGGCGAGCGCCTTGATGACGTCCTCTACCTGCACCTCCAGCATGACGTTCATACCGCCCTTGAGGTCGAGACCCAGGTTCAGTTCCTTCTCCTTGCACTCCTTGTAAGTGAACTTACGGAAGCCCAGGTTATAAACCGACAGGTTTTGCACCGAATCGAGGTAGTGCTGTTCGGCCTCGGCCTGCTGGTCGAGGGGGAACTGCGCGGCATACGCAGCCGCCTTTTTCTCTACGCCACGCGTTTTGAACGTAAACGAGAGCTGGTAAACGCATGCGAGGCCCAGCAGGACCGCGATGAGTTTAATAAAACCTTTGCTTTGCATTTGAATGAAAAATAGTTGTTATTATTTGTTGTAATTCTTGTCATTACGCATAATAGCACGCAAAGATAGGAAAAAAGAATTAAATAACGCGGGTTCGGCAGGTGGAAATTAGCGTCAGAAGCCAAAAAATCCGTATTTTTGGAGCCGCATGACAAAATACCCGGAATACAAATACCACCTCGCGGCGCTGTTCACCGTCACGGTGTGGGGCGCGACGTTCGTCTCGACCAAAGTGCTGATCGCCAACTCGCTGACCCCGGCGGAGATATTCCTGCTGCGGTTCGCGACGGCCTACGTCTGCATCTGGCCTTTCGCGGCCCGGCGCATGTGGGCTGCGAACCTGCGCGACGAGTTGCTGCTGGCAGCGGCGGGACTGAGCGGCGGATCGCTCTATTTTCTCACCGAGAACATCGCCCTGGAGTACGCCCCGGCTTCGAACGTGTCGCTGATCGTCTGCACGGCGCCCGTATGGACGGCCGTGGCGATGAGCCTCTTCTACCGCGGCGAACGGATGTCACGGCGACAGCTCGCAGGGTCGGCGCTGGCTTTCGCGGGGATGGTGCTCGTGGTCCTCAACGGCCATTTCGTGCTGAACCTATCGCCGCGGGGCGATATGCTGGCGCTGTCGGCGGCGTTGCTGTGGATGGTCTATTCGCTGGTCATCAAACGCATCGGAGGCCGCTACCCCGCCATCTTCATCACCCGGAAAGTCTTTTTCTACGGATTGCTGACCATTCTTCCGTTCTTTGCCTTCCGGCCCTTTGCGGTGGAATGGGAGGTGCTCGCGCGCCCGGTGGTCTGGGGCAACCTGCTGTTCCTCGGGGTCATCGCCTCGATGCTCTGCTACGTGCTCTGGAACGCCGTGATGCACAGGCTGGGAACCGTGCGCACGACCAACTACATCTACTTCAACCCGCTGGTGACGATCCTCGTGGCGGCGCTCTGCATCGGCGAACGCATCACCCTTGCGGCGCTGGCCGGGGCGGCGCTGATCCTCTACGGAATGTGGCGGGCGGAGCGGGCCTAATGCACCATCTTCAGGCCGACGATGCCGATGAAAACCAGCGAGAGAAAGAACATCCGCCAGAAGGTCACGGCGTCGTGGAAAAAGACGATGCCCAGAATCACGGTACCCATGCCCCCGATACCCGTCCAGATCATGTAGGCCGTGCCCATCGGGATTGTTTTCTGCGCAATATAGAGCAGCCAGCCGCTCACGCCCATCGAAACGACGGCCACAGCCAGAAAAAGAAAATGATAGCGCGGATTGAGGTTCGCCAGTTTAAACCCCAGCGGCCACCCCATCTCGAAAAGTCCTGCCAAAATCAGATACAACCAAGCCATCGGAAACAGTTTTTTGTTGGCAAGATAACAAATTTTACGTCCCGGACAAAAAAAGGGCGCGGCCCCGTTTCCGGAACCGCGCCCTTCGCGTTATGTTTGACGGGGGTTCTCCCCGGAGGTTTTACTTAACCTCTTCGAACTCCACATCCTCGGGCTGTCCGTCGCTGCCGCCCTGCTGGCCGCCGGCGTTCGACTGCGACTGCTGGCCGGCATCGGCTCCGGGCTGTGCACCCTGGGCCTGCTGCTGAGCAGCGTAGATATCCTGCGAAGCGGCCTGCCATGCGGCGTTGAGCTCGGCCATCGCGGTGTCGATGGCAGCCACGTCGGCATTCTTGTGCGCCTCCTTCAGCTTGCCGAGCGCCGTCTCGATGGCGGCCTTCTTGTCGGCGGGCAGCTTGTCGCCGTACTCGCTGAGCTGCTTCTCGGTCGAGAAGATGTTCGAGTCGGCAGCATTGATCTTGTCGATACGCTCCTTCTCGGCCTTGTCCTTCTCCTCGTTGGCCTTGGCCTCGTCGCGCATCCGCTGGATCTCCTGCTCGGTAAGGCCCGACGACGCCTCGATGCGGATCTTCTGCTCCTTGCCCGTGCCCTTGTCCTTGGCCGAAACATTCAGGATACCGTTGGCGTCGATGTCGAACGTAACCTCGATCTGCGGAACACCGCGCGGTGCGGCGGGAATGCCGTCGAGGTGGAAGCGGCCGATCGACTTGTTGTCGCGGGCCAGCGGACGCTCGCCCTGGCAGACGTTGATCTCCACCGAAGGCTGGTTGTCGGCAGCCGTCGAGAAGGTCTCCGACTTGCGCGTCGGGATCGTCGTGTTGGCGTCGATGAGCTTCGTCATCACACCGCCCAGGGTCTCGATACCCAGCGACAGCGGCGTAACGTCCAGCAGCAGCACGTCCTTCACCTCACCCGTGAGCACACCGCCCTGAATGGCGGCGCCGATAGCCACGACCTCGTCGGGGTTGACCGAACGGTTCGGGGTCTTGCCGAAGAACTCCTCGACGATCTTCTGGATCGCGGGGATACGCGTCGAACCGCCCACGAGGATCACCTCGTTGATCTGCGAAGCATCCAGACCCGCATCGCGCAGGGCCAGTTTGCAAGGCTCGATGGTCTTGCGGATCAGGTGGTCGCACAACTGCTCGAACTTGGCGCGGGTGAGCGTCATCACGAGGTGCTGCGGAATGCCGTTGACGGGCATGATATACGGAAGGTTGATCTCCGTGGTGGTCGAGGACGAAAGTTCGATCTTCGCCTTCTCGGCGGCCTCCTTCAGACGTTGCAGGGCCATCGGGTCCTGACGCAGGTCGATCTGGTGCTCGGCTTTGAACGCCTCGGCCATGTAGTCGATCAGCACGTGGTCGAAGTCGTCGCCGCCCAGGTGCGTGTCGCCGTTCGTGGATTTCACCTCGAAGACGCCGTCGCCCAGCTCGAGGATCGAGATATCGAACGTACCGCCGCCCAGGTCATACACGGCGATCTTCATGTCGCTCGACTTCTTATCCATACCGTAAGCCAGCGCTGCGGCCGTAGGCTCGTTGATGATACGGCGCACCTTCAGGCCCGCGATCTCGCCCGCCTCCTTCGTAGCCTGACGCTGCGAGTCGGAGAAGTAGGCCGGAACCGTGATGACGGCCTCCGAAACCTCCTGGCCCAGATAATCCTCGGCCGTCTTCTTCATCTTCTGCAGGATGATGGCCGAAATTTCCTGCGGCGTATACTGCCGTCCGTCGATATCCACACGCGGGGTGTTGTTGTCGCCTTTGACGATCGCATAGGGAGCGCGCGCGATGTCGGCCGAAACCTTGTCGTAGGCCTCACCCATGAAACGCTTGATCGAGAAGACCGTGCGCTTGGGGTTGGTGATCGCCTGACGCTTGGCGGGATCACCCACCTTACGCTCGCCCTCGGCCGTGAACGCCACGACGGAAGGGGTCGTGCGATGTCCCTCGGAGTTGGGTATTACAACGGGCTCGCTGCCCTCCATCACTGCTACGCAGGAGTTCGTAGTTCCTAAGTCAATACCAATAATCTTTGCCATAATCGTAAATATGTTTTAATTGTTATCTATTTTCCTTTTTCGCACTCCGGGTCTGCTTTCCAGCCCCGGTCGCGGGTTATGCCCAAGATTTGAACAAAGGTTGTACCAAACGGCAATCCCTGCCAAATTGTCAGCCCGATGGCAGAAAAATGCCATACGCCGGGTCACCGCACGGCATTTTGTCACCCGGCTAAGAGCCGGGATTTAGGATGCGACAGCCTGCCGAAATGCTTTCCATCCAAATTCTGCGCTCCCGCCCGCGTAAGACGCCGGTTTAGGGGCGAAGGTCTGCCGGGACGCTCTCTTCCGGTTCTACGCCTCCCCGTCATTGCGAGGCAGCGCAGGTGCCGTGGCAATCCGATTGAATGCCGTGACCTCACAACGCTTCCAACGGATTCCCACGCTCGCTTCCGTTCGCTCGGAATGACCTCCCCTACCCACGCAAGACGTACCTGCCTAAGAGACGGGGTGTTTTTGATTATCGCGGAACAAATTTCGTCATAACGCAGTTCGTCCCGGACGGGACATACAGAGGTATTTCCCGTTCGGGGCGGACAAGGCAGGGCGAAAGGCGCCCGTGAGAATCGAAAAAAAGCCTGCGAAATGCAGGCCTTTCCCCGGCGGATGCCGGACTTAATCGCTATAACTTTACTCGCTCAGGATACGCATTGCAACGTCGAGAATCGTCGTGTCGTCCAACGTGACGACGCCCCCGTCCGGACCCGGTTCGAAATGCACACCGACACATTCTTTCGACTCGTGCTTACCTCCGAAATAGTTCCGGACCGTGTCCACATCGATTCCCAACTCATCTGCAATGCGTTGCGAGCTGCCGCTGGGCAGCCTGTCCTTGATACGGCGCAACTCGTTAAATGTGATAATCATATCCCTTGAATTTTTGGTTGATGGTTCTGCACAACTAAGTTAGTACAATTTTGCGTATTTGCAAAATTTCTGCCTGAAAAAGTGGAATTAAAATGAAACACGCGCGAAAAAGAACGAAAGGCATTCCGGGGCAAAAGAAAAACCCCGCCGAAGCAGGGTTTTCCGTAGTCTGAAACCGTTGTGCGACACGCGGATCAATCCTCCGCAGGCTCGATGTAGAACTGGAAGATCAGCGGCGCGAAAGAAGGGATTTCCGTCGTCACGGTCGTCGTGGTCGAGGTTTCGCCCGTCGATCCGTAATCATAACCGTAACCGCCGTAATAACCGCCGCCGTAACCGTAGCCGCCCAAACCGCCGTAACCGTAATAATCGCCGTAATAACCGCCGTAAAGGCCGCTGTTACCGTAATACATCTGCGAATAGTTCAGATAGTTCAGGTAGTCGTAATAGCTCGACGAATAGCCGTTGCCCGACGACGAGGTGGTCGAACTTCCGCTCTTGCCGCTCGTCCCGTAGGCGTTGGTCGAAGTGGTGACGAACGCCGCCCACTGGCCGTAACGCAGGTTGGGCACCGTGTAGTAGAAAGCCGTAATCAGCCCGCCGTCCTCCGGCTTATAGGAGAGCGCTTCGCCTTCGGACGTGACTTCACCGTAGATGATCTCTTTCACTTCGTCGATATTCGTATCGAAGATGAAACCGTCGAGGAAACGGCCGATATACCAGATCTTGGCCGTACCGTCGAGCCCGACCGAATCCGATTCGAGTTTGTCGACGCCCTCATAAGCCTTGTAGTCGTCGCCTTCGCCGTGGAAACGCTTTACCAAGGCATCAGCAATATCTTTCTCCAGATCGGAACCATTATAAGGCTCGTAACCGACATTATAGGGCTTGTTGCTGACGTTATTCTCCGGGTCAGAGAACGTAAACGTGAACTTGTCCCCTGCCAGCGTCTTGGCGGGATCGTATTTGACATTGACATAGAGCTGCGCTACGGTGTCGCAGGCGGAAACCCACCGCTCGCTGCGGTTGTACGGATGCTTCCCGTCCTTGGGGTCGGTCGGTCGCTTTTCGGTACCGTCTTCGCCGTCCTTGGTGAACATCACCATCCCGCCATTCCCCTTAGCAAAGGCGTCGACCAGCGAACCTTCAGCTTCCAGCGGATTTTTGTCGATGCCGACAACCTCCATCTCCATGATAAGGGGACGCTTGGCGCTGAGCGAATACTGACCCTCGTAACCGCCGTCGCCGCCCAGACCGCCCGAACCGACGACACGCGAAGGCATATAGAGACGCACCTTTGCACCCTCGCGCAGCAGGAATTCCCGGTCGAGATTATTGTCTTTTGCATACTTCTCGCCCAGATACAGCGTATTGCGCATGGCCAGGTATGTGCCCTCAATCAGACCGGCGTTCGCAGTGCCGCAGTAGCGGTAATAAGGCACGTAGTGGGTGTATTTGGTGAAGGTCCCGAGCTGGTAGGCTTCCGAGGCGCGGCGCGTGAGGGCGATGTTACCGCTCAGGTCGCGGCCCGAGAAATCGAACTTCACCCAGCAGATCGTATCGTTCACCGGCTTGGCATCGGCCTTGCCGGGCTCGAGCACATCGACGTAATAGCCGCCCTCGGTCTGCAAATTTTCCAACAATTCGGGATGCTTCTGCGTCATATACGCCTCGAGGGCCTGGTCCTCGAACTTATCGTACGACTCGGTCTGCTCTTTGGCACAGGAGGCCAGCAGCACGATGCAGGCTGCCGGGAGGTACAGAAAACGGGTGATCAATTTCATATTTTATTAAACGGTTCTTTTTTCGGGTTCTGTATTATTCGACGGATTCGACCCTGAAATACCACGCGACCGGGCTTTCCCGCGGGATCGTCGTGAAATATTTGTCGCCGAAAGCCTCGTTGTAAGTCATGTATGCCTCAACCTCGTCCTTCGCGCGACAACCAAGTAACGCATGCCGGAGCCCTTTTAGTATGTCGCCGCGCATATCGAGTGTCAGCGGCTCGAACGACCAAGCCCCGGGCGTCAGCCCCAGGTCCTCATAAGCCTTCAGCAGCAGCGGATCGTTCGAGTAGAACGGAAACGTGGAGTCCGTAATGTTCGAATAGCTGAAGACGTAGGCCCGGAAAGTAATGGTGACTTTCGAATCGGCCGTAACCTCCGGATCGGACTCCCGGTCGGGACGGTAATAATTGACGATATACCGGTAGACCGTGCTGCCCGCCGTGGTGTAGAACGGCAGCTGCCCGTCCTCACCGACCGACGCCTCGGGGATGAGCGCCGGGGCGTGAGTCTTCTCGAGGTACGAGACGATCTTCTGGCGCTGCTCGGGAAGGATGTCCTTCTCGTCGGAGCAACCGCTCAACAGCACGGGCAGGGCCAGGCTCAACAGGGTGATAAGTCGTTTCATCGGCATATAATCGTGCAAATTTACATAAAACAATCCGATTTATGAACAAGAAACGAAAAAAAACGTCCGCCTGGCATGCCGGCGGACAAAAAAAGAAGGAGAACCGGAATCCCGGCCGTCACTTCCGTCTGTAATAATCCTTGTGCGGGTCTTTGAGTCGCTGCAGTTTACGCTGTTTCCACGCGTAAACGAGCATCGTGAACACGATACCTGCGGCGACGACACCAAGGAGGATAAAAATAAATCCAACGGGAATTCCTTCCATAAACACAAAAAATAGGTGAGGCAAAACATTTTGATTAGGCGGTGCAAATATAGCACAAATAATTCGCCCAAACAAAAGGAGGAGCAAATTCCGGCACACTTTCCCGCAAAAGGACTTTTTCGTGTTAAAGGCCGGACTTTTTGATCCTACAAGCGTTTGAGAGCCGCACGAATCAGCTCTTCGACCGAAGCCCGGGGAAGTTCGCGCATCACGGCGCGCAGGACCTTCTCGGCGGCGGCGCGGGCGAATCCCAGCATGACCAATGCGGCAAGGGCCTCGTCGAAACAGCCTCCGTCGGCTCCGGCCAGGGGAGCGTCACCCGCCGCATCGGCGCCCAGCACGGCCAGTTTGCCGCTCAGCTCGACGATGATCTTCTGCGCCGTTTTGAGGCCCAGCCCTTTGACGTTCTTCAGCAGCACGGCGTTGCCCGAGGTGATGATGCCCTGCAACTCGTGCGGCGAGTAGGTCGAAAGGATCATGCGGGCCGTATTGCCGCCCACGCCCGAGACGCTTATCAGCAGGCGGAACACCTCGCGCTCGACCTTCGTCGAGAAGCCGTAGAGCAGCTGGGCGTCCTCGCGCACGACGTAGTGCACATAGAGTTTTGCCTCGGCGGCGTGCTCGACGGCGGCATAGGTTTCGAGCGAAATATGGAGGTAGTAGCCTACCCCGCCGGCATCGATAACGGCATAAGCGGGAGCGACTTCGGCGACGGCGCCTTTGATGTATTCGTACATGAAAATCAAATTTTAATGCGGGTTGGACAAAAGTAAAGATTTTTTTTTACCTTTGTGACTCAAACGCAGAATAATTAACTTTTCAAATAGAAAAACGACATGAAAAAAACTCTCTTTCCGGCGCTGGCTGCGGCTCTCGTCCTCGCGGCCTGCGGCACGAAAACCGCAGAGCAGACCGGGGATGCGGCCGAAGCGGTTGCACAGCAGGTCATTTCGAGCGACATCGCATACGTCCAGGTCGAAGCCGTGCTGGCGCAGTGCGACCTCTACAAGACCGAAGGCGTAGCGCTCCAGGAGAAGACCGAGAAGGCGCAGAAGAGCTGGGCGCAGCGTGAAAAGGGACTTCAGGCCGAGGCCGCACAGCTGCAGGAGAAGTACCAGAAGGGACTTATCACCTCGCGCGACGCGCAGACCCAGCAGGAGAACATCCAGAAGAAGGCCGAGTCCTACCAGGCCAACGCCCAGAAAGAGGCCCAGACGCTCGACGAGGAGAACTACGTGTTCACCAACCGGGCCCAAGACCTGCTGCAGCGTGCCGTGCAGGAGATCAACGCCGACAAGAAATACAAACTGATTATCAACGCAACGGCGCTCATCGACGCCGACACGACGCTCAACATCACCCCCGCCGTGCTGGCGAAGGTCAACGAGCTCTACGCTGCGGACAAAAAAGCCGAGAAGAAATAGCCACCGCAAAAATCGATATACCGGCTTCCCCGCTAAACGGAAGTCGGTATTTTTTTGTACCTTTAGTGCCGCAACGGCACTTTTTGGGGGTCGGAAGGTTTTGCCGGACCGGATGCGGTTCGGTTTTGGCTCCGGCCGATTTTTTTGTACCTTTGGTGCCGTAACGGCACTTCTTAGGGTCGGAAGGTTTTGCCGGACCGGATGCGGTTCGGTTTTGGCTCCGGCCGATTTTTTTGTACCTTTGTAAACTAAATAACGCCGACAAACAATGGGATTCGTTCCGTTCACATTCGTCGATTTTATCGACATCATCCTGGTTGCCGTCATCATGTACTGGATATACCGCATGACGAAAGGCACCAATGCACCGTACATCCTCTCGGGAATCATCGCCATCTACCTGCTGTGGGTGGTCGTGCGGGCATTGAACATGGAGTTGTTGTCGACCATCCTCGGGCAGCTGATCTCGGTGGGGGCCATCGCGCTGATCATCGTTTTCCAGCCCGAACTGCGGCGCTTCCTGCAGATGATCGGCATGCGGCAGAAGCATTTCAACTTCATCTCGCGCATCTTCTCGACGGGTGAAGACACCGTGCAGACCAACGTGGCGCCCATCGTCACGGCCTGCCGCGAAATGTCGGAGACCAAGACCGGGGCCCTCATAGTCATCGGCCAGCAGAGCGACCTGCGGCTGATCGCCGAGGGCGGCATCGCCCTCGACGCCAAAGTCTCGACGGCGCTCCTGAAGAACATTTTCTTCAAAAACGCCCCGCTGCACGACGGCGCCGTACTGATCGAGGGCGACCGGATCGTGGCGGCCAAGTGCATCCTTCCGGTGACGCAGAGCGACGTTCCCAAGTCGTTCGGCACGCGCCACCGCGCAGCGATCGGCATGAGCGAGATCTCGGACGCCATCATCGTGGTCGTCTCCGAGGAGACGGGCGACATCTCGATCGCGCAGGGCGGCGAAATCCGCCTCGACATCGACCCCGTCCGGCTGCAGCAAACCCTGCAGCGCTACCTGACGATCAATTCACGCAAACGCTCGAAAAAAGAGGTCGCAGAATAAACGCAGGCTTAAAAGCCTGTTCTCAGAGGCAACGGTACGGCAAAGAGCTAACCACCCGGCCCACACCCCTAATTTTGAGGGCAATACATCAAAAAATGCGGATTTCCCGTTCCGCGCTCCCGCAACAGCCCAAAATACCCAAAACATAAATTATGCTTTATCCATCCCAAACGGCCCGCCTCGCACTGCGCGCATGGCGGGAGGAAGACCAGCCGGCTTTTGCCGCCATGAACGCCGACGCGCGAGTCATGGAGTTTTTCCCCGCACCGCTGACGGATGCGGAGTCGCAAGCCCTGATGGTCCGCATCCGCGACGAGTTCTCGACCGAGGGATTCGGCGCCTACGCCGTGGAACGCCTTTCCGACGGTGAATTGCTGGGCTTCGCCGGACTGCACCGCGTGACCTACTCCGGCGGCATGGAGGGACAGGTGGAGATACTCTGGCGCCTGCGTCACGACGCCTGGGGACAGGGTTACGCCACCGAAGCCGCCCGGGCCTGCATCGCGCACGCCGCGAAACTCGGCATCCCGGAGCTTATCGCCTTCGCCTACGTCGGGAACCAACGTTCGCTGAACGTGATGAAGAAACTCGGCATGGAGTGCGTCGGGGAGTTCGACCACCCCGGCCTGCCGGAGGGCCATCCCCTGCGGAGACACGCCCTCTACTACATCCGGACCGAATAACGCAAAAGTCCGCGACCCCTCGGGCCGCGGACTTTTGCATTTAAAGGCTACGATACAACTCCTTATCAATCGTGTACCGGACGCACGGTGAACCCGTATGCGTTGTTCGTACTGACACTTATGTTAATAGTGCCGCTATTTCGATTATCCAGAAAAAACAACAAGGACTGGTAGGATTCCGTTCCCTGCGAATGCGCAAAACCGGTCGTCGCTATGAACCCCACGTCAGCGAATGCGGGCCATGTCGTATCTTTATCCCGACCCTCGGGAAAGGGCGGATTCTGTTTTGACTCAGTATTAAGTCCCATGTCGCGCAGACCGGTCGCCGGAAAGAAAATCTCGGGACCGCCGGCGGTATCGTTCAGGAAAAGCTTCCAACCGATCCGATACTTGTTGGTTTCCGGATCCAAAACATTTTCGATTTTATAGGGCGAATTAATCTCAGAGAACTTAGTCGTTCCGGCCTTGGGCCCGAATGCCGCAAAAGCATTGGGTGCGGGAACATGGTACCCGGCAGGGCACGGATCGTAAATGGTTTTCGTAACCGTAAATCCATTCGGAGCCGCAGCCGTTCCCGCCGTAGAAATCTGATCGAGCTGCGAATTCCAATAGTTCATAATCGTTTTAAGCCCGTTGGGCGTCCTCCCCTCGCCGCTGTGCCAGTGACGTCGGAAATAAGATTCCTCCCCTACCTCTGACTTCATATTGTGCTTAAAGAAGATATAAGGCCCCTTAATCGCTTCGCCGATCGTCGCTCCGATCGGTTCTCCGAGGGTATTCTTGTTATCCTGCTGCCGGAACTTATACTTCTCGTGATCGACGTAATAAGGCTTGTCGATCATATTGAACTGCGTGTCGCTGCGCCCGTCCGCCGCATCCCGAACCTCCTTGTTATAGATGCCCGGGAGCATGGGCTCCTTGCGGCCCCACTGGTAGTAGGTGTTGTCGCCCGCCATCGACGCAACGATCTCCGGCTGGGTGAATTCCCCTTCGACATCGACGTTTTTCGTCGTATTCTTCCCGTCGGGAAGCGTAAAGACGAAGCGGACGCGGAACTTGCGAGCGTCGTTGCCCTTGCGCGGCTCGCAGAAGCCCAGGTTGCAGGGCGCAAAGGCGACGCTCGTCGGTCCGTCGACTCCTTCTTTGGATGTCGTCGCCGTCAGGTCCGCCGATCCGTCCCAGATGTAATGGGTGGCCCAGATGTGCCAGCTCCAAAGGATGGTTCCCTCGCCGTCGCGCACGGCGATAACGGCATTTCCCTGCGTCAGCCGCTCCTCGGCAACCCGGAAGCGGACCTCACCGCCCTCGTATTTCACGTCGGTCACCAGTCCGGGAGCGTCCTGCCACACGAGCACGGCATCGGCCACGCCCGGAATATCGGGACTCGAAATCGGCAGGTCGTTATGATCGACGAAATGGGTCAGGATATATTGCTTTGTAGAACCGCTCTCAGAGCCAAGATACTTATAGGATTTCTCCCCTGCCGTGCGGGCGTTGCCGTAGACCGTCGGCAGGCTATAGTAGCCGGGGCTGTGCACGAGGTAGCAGTTCGCGGTCTCGCCGCCTTTCGTCAGATCGTAGGGAGCCGATTCCGATCCGAGATGTTCCGCAAGCTGCTCTTTCGAGAAATAGGCCCGCTGCGCCGTAAAGGAGGACTGCGGGTCCAGCTTCAGCCGTCCCGCGACCTTCGCTGCGGGATCGGCCCCTTCCGACGGCGCCTTGTCGGGCACCCACCCGCCCTGGGTCCAGGTCTTGCCCTCGTCGGTGGAATACTGCACGACGTAAGGCAGCGCGACGGTGGCCTCCGGATGGTCTTTTTGCACCACGCGGGCATAGGCCGCAAGCTGCACGCCGGAGAGATAGCCGTTGATATGCACCTCAGGTTCGGAGGTTTCGATTTCAACGGTGGGTTCGATGACGATTCCCGTCGACGAAATCGAATAGGAAACCCGGCGTCCCGCGGGCCACTTCTTACCCCCGAGCGAAGCGGTCAGCGTGCGCTCCTTGCCGGTCAGGTCGTCGGTGAAAAAGACTTTCAGCGCAGCTTCGTCGGGCAACGTCTGCGGAAGCATCAGCAGGGTCAGTTTCCCGTCCACGAGAGGGGTTCCGGGCTTGGCATAGGCATTATCAGCGTTCTCGTCCGACTGATCCGGCAGTTCGACCGTGTTTACCACGGTGAACGTGCCCTTATCGCTGTGTCCGGACCAACTGCCGCTGCCGATAACGTGCGTTCCGGTGCGCCAGACGCCCGAGAACTCGACTTTCGTCACCGTGCCGCCGAGCATCGCATCGCCGGTTTTGACGGTGACGGAGGTCAGGACATGGCCGAACTTCAACTCCACGGGAGCGCTCCCGCTGCCTGCACAATCGGCCGTTGCGGCCATGATGTCGAGCTGGTCCTCCGTCTTTAAGGGAACGGTATAGGTGATGCGGGGCAGGCCGCCGTCGGCCTGCTGCACCTGCCGGAGAGCTCCTTTGAGCCGCTCGTCGGACGAATGGGGCGCATAGGCGAAGAACCGCAGGCGTCCCGAGCCGGGACGGTAGAGTTTCTTCCCGTCCCACGTGCCCGAAGCGGTGCGGACCATCTCGATGTCGTGGGCGAAATTGGTGGTCAGGCCGTCGGTCGCCCCGTCCGCGGGAAAACTCCCCGTATAACAGATGCCCGAAAGACCGAACGAATCGTGAAACTCGCCCTCCGAACCGATCTGCACCCCGCGGGTCGCGGCGTCGCTCCCGCCCTGCGTCTCTTCGGAGACGACAGGCTCCGACACCTCCGTCACGAGGTAGAGCGGCTGCATGCCGTCGGGACACGCCAGTTCATCGACGGCGATCGTCTCCGCACGGACCGGGCGGACGGGCGTACCGTCGACCCAGGTGTCGGGAACGCCGACGCCGAACGTCATGGGTGCGTTCGGATCGGGAAGCTGCCCGTCGAGCGCATCTTGCGTACACGACGTCGCCGCCCATGCCGCGCAGGACACGAGGACCCCGCACACCATGCGGGAAACAAAACGGCGACCGTGTGAATGTCGTATTTGCATGATCGGTAAATTCTTCGTTACGAACTGATTACAACGCCGTCCGGACACCCCCGAAGGAGCGTCCGGCCCGGAGCGTCGTTCCCGGGATCCGGGAACGGCAAATTTCAGCAGATTTACGGCACAGGAACCTCGGGGGTTTCCGTTACACCTGCATCGGTCCACTCTTCCAGCGTTACCGTGAACGAGATCGGATCGTCCAGCACCGTATCGCCGATGTTTTTACCGTCCGGTATCTCGGTGATGACATCATCCCCGAGGGGGAACGGCGCGGCAGGGGTCGGAGGATAGATACCCGCACCGCTCTGGGTGCCGCAGAATTCGAGGTTGTAGACGTATTTCTTGCCCGGCAGCCATTTGGTGTCGATGGGCACGCAGGTATAGCCGTAGGCATTTGCATTGTACTCTCCACCATCGGGAATAACGGGGAAGAGCTGGTGGTAATGGTATTCACCCTCGGAGTGGACGGGATCGTTGCTGGCATCGCCTTCGGGATGCTGCGCTCCGGCGTGTTTGATCTCGATACGGCACAGAAGCAGGATGTAGGCTCCGTTCTTGCTGTTCGGCCTGTCCGCCTCCAAGTCCCACTTATCCAAGTCCTGGGGAATGAGCATCAGGCTGGAATTATCATTGTCGGCACCGATCAGCGGAACGTATGTGTGCGAAAGCGTAGCTTCCTGGCCATCGGCGTAAGACAGACCGTAATACGTCTTTTCGCCTTTCGCACTCCACGACATATAGTTATTGGCAACGGCATCCTCCGTAAAAACAAGATTGCCCGTCGGCTTCACGTTGACGATCCAGGCACCCTTGATCTTAACCGTTTTCGAATCGTCGCCAGCAGCCGCACCTCCGTTTTTAGCATTTACGACAACCTGCGTAAAGGCATGGTGGAAAGCGAGATTGACATTCGAACCGCTTACGTTCGGGTCATTGTGGCGGTTGGCCGAGGTATAGGCCACGACAAGGTCCTTGTGGTCCTTGCCGGGATTATCGACGCCCGATTTCGGCGTACAGTCGAGGAACTGCTGTGTCTGCGCATTGATCTGCACATGCGTCTTCATCTCCTCCTCGGTGAAGATGTCGGCAGGACCGTAGGACCAGAAACGGATGGTCTTCACATCGTTCGGCCAATAGTAGTTCTTGGCGAACTGGAAATATCCGTTGTCACCCTTTTTCTCGGCCACGTCGCCTTTGATGAACATCTCGTCGTAACCCGCAGCATCGGCGTAAACCCTGATCTTGGTTAGCGTCTGGGTCGTCGTCTCGGTGGCCCGCGTCACGTGGGTATTGAAGACGATCTCATCGCCCGGATTACTCGCCACCATTTCATCTTTCGAACAGGAAACCAACATGAGTGACATCATGCCAGTCAGTCCCAACAATTTCACTTTTGAATTCATGATTGGATAATTTTATATGATTGTCATTCGTTTCAGAGTCGTTCCGCCCGATCAGTTCATATTGATATCGGTCTCGATCACGCTGTCGTCCCAGTCCGAAACCGACGTATCCATGCCGCCCGCCGAATCGGGCAGTCGCAGGCCGTCGATCACGATATGCACGTTGTCCGGATCGGCGGCTCCGTGCACCTGATCCGTCACGTCGAAATGGCTGAACCACTTCTCGGCCGTGTAAATCGACAAGGTGTGTTTCTCCGTACCGACGGGACAGTGGCCGAACGTCGCGAAGCGGGCCGAAAGCGTCTGGTCGTCGACCCGGGTCAGGTCGAGCGGTATCGTCACGGCCTCCTCACCCATCTTCCCGTGGCACGGGCGGTAGGAGCCGGCAAGGCCGGTGATGGCGGCGCCGATATTGGACGTGGAACCGAGGTTCTCAATATGAAGGAAATCCACCGTATAGACGGCCGTGGCCCGTCCGGGAACGAGCGTCACCGACAACTCCTCTCCCTCGGGAACGGCCGACCAGTCCACGGGGCCGTACTGCCCGCACCAAACCGGGTCGGGAGCATGACGCACGGGCTGTTCCTGCGCGTCGCCGGGACGGGGAGGAGCCTGTTCCCCGCCGCGTCCGATGGGAGCGAGCAGCGCACGGGCGGCCGTAGTCACCTCGTAATCGTCGTAACAGGTTCCTCGCTCGACGACGTTCTCCATGTCGCCGTTGTGGAACAGCATCCGATAGGAGCCGGCCTGGACGCGGATGACGCCGCCTTTCGGCGAGCCGAACTCATAACGGTTGCAATGGCTGCCGTCGGGAGTGAACAATTGCAGCACCATCGTCCGCGGCGCGGCGTCGGGACACTCCGACCAATCGAAATTCACCTTCACCTCCACGACATGGCTGTGGTCATAACACAACTCCTTGTGCTGGCAGGAGAGCAATGCCGCCGGAACAAGCCAAACGAGCCCGGCGCGGCAGAGTTTGTAAATCGTCTTTCTCATCGCGCGCCTCCTTTCCCGCTGCGGCGTTCGCCGCCCAGAATCCACACCAGAGAGATCTGCGCCCGGGTAGGTCCGAACCAATGCCGGCGCCGGGTAGACTGCCATACATAGCAGCCGTCCATCGGGACATATTCCTTGTAACGGCCGCCGAAATAACCGACGCCGATCGAAAAGTCGAGATTGAGACGACGCGCCACCGGAAGCGAATAGCCGTATTCCAGGCCGCCGCCGTAGCTGAATCCGTCGCTCTGCCAGCCTTTTCCCGAAAACTCGAAATCGTAGGTGAGCATCGTTCCGTAGATGCCGACATGGTGCCCGGTGAAAGGCGTCGCGCCGAAATAGCGGCGCAGCGTCACCTCACCGCCGTAGCAACGCCAGTAGCGGTGTTTCCGGTCGTTGCTCCACCATGCGTGCATATAGTCCGCTCCCACCGACCAGCGGTCGGCAAAACGGAATTCGATTCCGACATTCGGAACGAGAAGCGCATCATACAGCAGATTGGTTTTGAGGGCCACCCACGGCTCCCGCATTGCACGTACGGCCGGTTCGGCAGCAGATTCGGCGACAAACGCGGATTCAGGGGCGTTTCCGGATTCGGACGCCAGCACAGAATTCTCTTCCGGCGCATCTTCCGCCGGAAGCGATGCCGACGCATCGGCATCCACGTCCTCCGTTACGGCATCCTCCGCTGCCGCAGACCGCTCCGACCGACGGCACGAATCCGCAGGAGCGGCAGCAGGCTGACGCACATTGTCGGAATAGGTTTCAGAGGAACGCTCGTGAGAGGGGGGGGGGAAATTGCGGGCCGCCGCTTACGACCGCACGGATGTCGGCGCGCCGCAGAGCGGGAAAAGCCTCCTTATACAGATGGTTATACGGGATTCCGCCATGAAGCATCCCCAGGCGGCGTTTGCGGCCATCCACTACCCGACCGTTGCGGACCACCCAAACGGGCGTATTTTCGAGAATGCGGAGCACCTCCCCGCGGTCCGGAAGATCCGGGCATGCGGAAGCCTCCTCTGCAAGATGCTGCCAATCCACCCCGCCGCCCCCGGCCTCGAGCAACGAGTCGGGAAGAGCCGCACGATCGGCCAGATAGCGCACCACCCCGCGGGCACGGCTCTCGGAAAGACGTTCGTTCAGCCGGTCTGCACCTTCGGGTGAGGTCCACCCTTTTACCAAAATGCCGGAAACTCGGCCGCCGGCTGCGGCACACAAGGATTGCAGCCGATCCGCAAGGCTGTCGAGCCTGTACAGTTCGGATTCGGAAGTGACGGACGAAAAACCGGGAGCAAAATAGACCGACATACACAAAGTATCCCTGCGCATCTCCTGCGCAGAAACCGTTTGGACAGCTATCGCTAATATCCCTATCAAACTATATACAACCCACATAGCTTTCTTTGTGAAAAAGCATGCACATAATATTGACCGCCCCCGAAAGCCATACGAATTGCGGTCATACCGCTAAGGGGGGGGGAAAGGCGATTTAGTACATATTTACCAAATTCGGCGGCAATTTTACGAACTTTTTTCCAATTCCACACAATACGGACGAATAAGTATATCCAAAAAGCGGATATGTCAAATCCGATTTTTCCGTCCCGAAAAGAGAATACCGCCCCGGATTGCGGAGCGGTATTCTCAAAAAACATAACGATTACGGGATCACTTCAACTCGAAGGCCGCCGTGCCGCGGATATCGTCCGACGCGGCGCCCACATAGGCCGTGAACGCGCCCGGTTCGGCAATCCACGCCCCTTTAGCGTCGTCATAGTATTGCAGCATATCGGGCGTGATTTCGAAAGTAACCGTCTGCGTTTCTCCGGGATTCAGCGAAACTTTCTGAAATCCTTTCAGCTCCTTCACCGGACGCGGCAACGACGACTCTTCATCGCCGATATACAACTGCACCACCTCGGCGCCCGGACGCGTCCCCGTGTTGGTCACATCGGCCGAAACCCGGATGCGGCCGTTCGCCGCAAGCGTCGTGCGGTCGGCTTTCACACCGGCAATGTCGAACGTCGTGTAGCTCAGGCCGTGACCGAAAGCGAACAGCGGTTTGAGCTGCTCCTTGTCGTGCCAGCGGTAGCCCACGAAGATACCCTCGTTGTAGGCAACCTTGTCCGTACCGGGGTATTCGCCCAGTGCATGCGCACTGTTGTCCTCCAGCCGCACGGGAAACGTAAAGGGCAGTTTGCCCGAGGGATTCACAGCCCCGAACACCACGTCGGCCAGCGCATTGCCGGCCTCGGAACCCGAGAACCACGCCTCCAGAACGGCCGGAACGCGGTCGATCCACGGCATCGCCACGGCGTTGCCCGAGACCATCACCACGGCCAGGTTGGGATTGGCTTCGGCCAGCGCTTCGATCACCCGGTCCTGCGCATAGGGCAGACCGTATTGCAGGCGGTCGGCGCCCTCGCAGTCCTGATGGTCGCTCTTGTTGAGTCCGCCGACGAAGATCACGGCATCGGCCTTGCGCGCCGCGGCAACGGCATCGGCGATGAGCTGAGCCTCGGAACGTTTTTCAGAAAGGTCCTGCCCGGTCTTCACGCCGTTGTAGTTGCCCGTCACGTCGCCGACATAACCGCGTTCGTAGATCACCTCGGCCTTGTCACCCACGGCGGCACGGATGCCCTCCAGCGGCGTATATTCATGCCGGACTTTGAGCGACGAGGAACCGCCGCCCACGGTCATCATCTTCACGGCGTTCTCCCCCACGACGGCAATCGTCTTCGTTTTCCCCAGGTCGATCGGCAGTACCCCGCCGTCGTTTTTCAGCAGCACCATGCCCTCACCCGCAATACGGCGCGCAGCGGCAAGATGCTCGGGAGAATTGAGCGATCCGAAAGGCTTCTGCGTATTCATCGCCGTGCGGAAAATCAGGCGCAGCACCCGGCGCGCCTTGTCGTCGAGCGTCGCCGTCGATGCCTCGCCTTTGCGCAGCATGTCGAGATAGGGAGCGGCCAGATAGTAATTGTCATAGGCGTTGCTGGCTCCCCAGCTCAGGCCGTCGGTCCATGAACCGAACTCCATGTCGAGACCGTTCTCTGCGGCCTGCTTCGTGTCGTGAACGCCGCCCCAATCGGAAACGACCACCCCGTCGAACGCCCAGTCGCGTTTGAGAATATCGTTCAGCAGGTATTGGTTGTGGCAGCAATGCTGGCCCTTATATTTATTATAGGAGCCCATGATCGCCCAGGCCCCGCCCTCGCGGACGGCCGCTTTGAAGGCCGGCAGGTAAATCTCGTACAGGGCCCGGTCGTCGACCTCGACGTCGATGCCGTGGCGGTGCTCCTCCTGGTTGTTCAGCGCATAGTGCTTCACGCAGGCGGCCACGCCGTTCTTCTGCACCTCCTGAACATAGGGAACCACCATCCGCGCGGAAAGGAAGGGGTCTTCGCCCATATACTCGAAATTACGGCCGTTCAGCGGCGTGCGGTAGATGTTCACGCCCGGGCCCAGCAGGATGTCCTTCTCGCGGTAGCGGGCCTCCTCGCCGATGGATTTGCCGTAGAGGGCCGACATCTCGGGATTCCACGTCGCGGCGAGGCACGTCAGGGCCGGGAAAGCCGTGCAGGAATCGTTCGTCCAGCCGGCCTGCTCCCACTCGTCCCACAGAACCTCGGGACGAATGCCGTGAGGGCCGTCGGTGCACCACACCTCGGGGATGCCCAGACGGGGAACGCCCGCCGAGGAGAATTTCGACTGCGCATGCAGGATGGCGACCTTCTCTTCGAGGGTCATCCGCGAAAGTGCGTCCTCGACGCGTTTTTCGATCGGCTGCGACTCGTCGAGGTAGACCGCAACGTCGCTCCGGGGCTGCTGCCCGCCGCCGCAGGCAACTGCCGCAAAGGTGCACAGCCCGGCGAGGGTCTTTATCAGGATATTGTTTGGCATTGGAATAAAAAAATTTGTTTGGTTTGCACACGGAGTGCGCAGTCCGAGGGCTGCGCACTTCGCATACAAAGGTAATGATTATTTTTTGACGAACGTCAGGACCGGCGCATTTTTACCGCCCGTGCAATCGAGCGTCAGTTCGTAGTCAGCGCCCTCTTCGAGCGTTACGTCCGCAGCCATGTTGATATTGCCTTTCGAGACATCCAGCAGCGCCTCCGTTCCGGGCGTGGAGGTGAGTGCGCCCAGATCGGCCCAGCCTCGTGCGCCGAAGAACTTACCGTCCCAGCCGCTTACGCGGAACCGCTGGCCGAGGACCGTGCTGCCCTCCTTGCCGGCCTGCGCCGTCATCTTGTAGATGCCGGGAGCGGCTTCGGGCACGCAGACGCCCTTCTCGGTCGTCCAGCCCGGCTCGTCGGCAGCCGCAGGCGACCCGATGCCGTAGCCGATGAAATAGACCGCCCCGTGGCCGTCGTCGCTCAGCGTCGCCAACCCCGAACCGTCGGCGTTGAGTACCAGCGCGTCGATCACCTTGGTCGCAAGGTTGGCCGAAATGCGATACTTGCCCGACACGGGAATCACTTTGGCGCTCGCCGCGGAAACTGCCTCGAAGAAGTCGGGATTGATCCACGCCGGGGTGAACATGTCCGCACCGCCGAAGGTCAACGTCTGTCCCTGCGTCAGGTCGAGGTCGAGCTGGTAGTTGTCCGCATCGAGCTGCGTCATCTTCGTGCCGTTGATCTGCAGGTCGGCGGCCGGAAGCGGCTGATTGCCGTCGTGCTCGACCGTCAGCACCGCGGCCATCGTGCCGCCCGAAACGTCGATCGTGAAGCGGTAGATGCCGCCCAGTTCGAGCGTCTTGCCCTCGGCAAGTCCCAGGTTGCCGCCGTCGGAAATCTCGATCAGATCGCTGGCGGTGGTCAGAACCCCGTAAGGATTGGCGAACGAGGCGTCCTCCTTACCCAGGAATTCACCCTTGTCCCAGTCTTTCGGCCAGAAGAATTTGAAGTTGAAGCTCGAAGCGTTGATCGAAATGCCGGCCACCAGCGTAATCTGGAACTTCTTGTCCGCAACGCGGGCCAGACACAGACCCGTGGAGGCCATATCCCAACCGTCGCCGTTCTTTATAACGGGTTTGCCGATACCGGCTCCGACCGTCCAGATCGCATTGCCCGAGCCGTCGGCGTTGAGCGACGCATACTCCGTGGCCGATTTCATGGCCTCGACACGCAGGTAACTGTGTTTGAAATTGGCCGTCACCTTATACATGCCCGACATCGGCAGGAAAGTCAGCGCCTCGGGATTCGATTCGTCGGCCCGCTCGAAGAAGTCGCGGTCGATGTCCCATCCGGCGAAGTCCGAAACGCCCGTCAGCGTATAGGTCTGGTTCTGCGTCAGCGTGGTAACGATGCTGTAATTGTCGTTGTCGACCATCGTCATCTCCGTATTGTCGAAGAGCAGTTTGATGAAGGGCGAACCCTCGAAGGTTTTCAAATTGAAGGTGACCGCGAACTCTCCGGCATTCGAATTGGCGAAGGGAATCGGTTCGGTCGAGTCGGAGACGATCCCGCCCTGCTCGGCGCTGTAACCGAACGTCACCACCGAGCCCTGCCCGTCGAGGTCGGGCGTCGTGATGTAGCCCTGCGGCTTCTGCGGAAAATCGGCCGTCACGGCGTATTCGTAATCGACGCCCGTGGGCTCCATGCGGTACTCCTGCCCTCCGAGCACGAAGGTCAGGTGGTCGGGCTTGGGCCGCGTGACGTTCAGGGGCCGTTCGAGGGTGGTCACTCCGAAGCGGACGTTCTGCCCCACGAGGCGCAGCGTGGCCTCTCCATCGGGAATGTTCTTGTAGAAAGGAAGCGTCACGGTGCCCGAATAGGTTCCGTTCTCCTTGGTGCGGATCACCTCCTCGGCAACCATCTCGTCGTCGAAGAAGACCTGCGCTTTGAGCGTCGAGAGCGCATAGCGGTCGGTCATCGTCGCTTCGAAGCCGACCTTGCCGCCGAAGACCCCCGAAGCGTCGGACGAAACAGCCGTCATTTCGGGACCGATATCGGTAGTGAGCAGTTCCGGATCGTCCTGGCACGCCGTCGTGCAGGCCGCGGCGAGCAGCGACAATGCGATATATTTCAGCGTTTTCATGTTCTGCGAATTTTAAAGGTTATTTTTCAGCCGCGGCGCCCCAGCGGAACGAGGCGATCGACTTGGCCGGGATGGTGTATTTGAACGAACGGTCGGCGCTTTCATACACGGCGACGGTCTGCTCGCTGCTGTTCCTGTTCAACGCCACGAAGGCTTTCGAGCCGTCGGGATTGGCGAACGCCAGGTAGGTGAGGCCCGGGGTCGTATAGCCTGACGTGCCGATGCGCACGGCTCCCGGACGGATGACCTTGGCGCACTGCGCCAGATCGTAGTAGTGACTGTTGTATTTGAGCGTCTTGTAGTCCGACGAGCTGATCTCGATGGCTCCGTAGCAGGTCGTACAGCCGCCCGGACGGTTCGGCGCGCCCTTGTCGTCGAGCATCAGGTTCCACAGCAGGACGCCCTTGCCCATGCGGCTCAGCGTACCGAGGAAGATCGATTCGAAATCGTCGATGACGCAGCTTTCGAAGTTGTAGTTCCACGTACCGATCGAAGCCTCCGTAAAATAGATCGACTTGCCGGGGGCCGCCGCGAGGATGTTGTCCAGCTCGGTCACCGAACCGCCGTAGTTGTGCCAGGCCGAACCGTCGACCCACTGCGAGGCATCGCCGTCGGCGTAGATGTTGAGCGGATAGCTCTGCTGTCCGGCGACATTGTCGTAGTTGTAATTGTGGTCGTAGCAGAGGATCTTGGTCGTGATGCCCGCCTTTTTGAACGCCGGGCCGAGCTTCTTAACAAAGGCCAGCTGGTCCTCCCACGGCATGTAGAGCGACATCGAATTGCCCTTGTTCAACGGCTCGTTCTGCATCGTGATCGCGTAGATCGGGAAGCCGTTCTCCTCCATCTCGCTCACCCACTGCACGAAATACTCGGCATAGTCGTCGTAATAGGCGGGATTCAGACGCCCGCTGGTCCATGAGTCATAGGGTTTCGACGGATCGGCGACCGTGCCTTTCATCCACTTGGGGCACGACCACGGCGAACCCATGATTTTGATCTCGGGATTGATCTCCAGCACCTCTTTCAGGACGGGGAAAATGCCCTCCTTCTCCACGGCCGGAATGCCGAAGAACTCGATACCCTCCTGGTCGCAGCAGGTGTATTCGTCCATCGAGAAATCCGAACCGCCGATATGCACGCGGATAAAGCTGAATCCGGCGCCGGACTCCGGGTCGAAGCACTTTTTGAGAATCGCCGTGCGGTCGGCCTGCGACATCTTCAGCAGGTTGTAGCACGTGGCCCCCGTCATGGCCGGGCCGAATCCGTCGACGGTCTGATAAGTCGTCGCGGGATCGAGCTCCACCCGGTAGGGCGACATCGAAACCTTCGAATAGGAGAGCCCCTCCTCTGCAAACAGGCGGTTGCCGTTGGCCGAGGTGACCCAGGCGCGGACATCTCCCGCGACGGGATCGGTCCCCGGACCGGGATTGGGATTGGGTTCATCGCTTCCGCTGGAGCAGCAGACCGCTCCGGCGAGCAGCAGCGAGCCGGTCAGCAGACGCAGGTTGTTATTGATCGTGAATTTCATGGTCGAATTGCAGTTTTAAATTTAGTAGCCCAAGTTCTGTTCGATATTGGTGTTGTCGTCCAGCACGCTGGTCGGAATCGGCAGCAGCACGCGGTTGTCGTTCATCGCACGGCGGTCTTTGAAATAAGCGTCGTAGGAGGACGAGCCTTTGACGTTGACGCCATCGCAGACCTCGATCAGTTTCGAATAATCGTTGCCGTAACGCATCAGGTCGAACCAGCGGAAACCCTCCATGGCCAGTTCGAGGCGGCGTTCGTTCAGCACGGCTTCGCGCATCTGCGTCTCGGAGGCGCGCTGCGCGTCGGTCAGCTTGCCGAGGCCCGCGCGGTCGCGGATCGCGTCCACGATGTCGGCGGCACCGCCCGGATCGCCCGAGTTGGCCAGCGCCTCGGCATGCAGCAGCCGGATGTCGGCCAGGCGCATCACATAGACCGGCGTCACGTTGGTCGGGAACTTGTGCATGAAGGCATATTCGTCGCTGGGATACTGGTACGACCAGCCGCACTCGTCGTAAACGACCGATGCGTTCAGGCGCTCGGTGTCGCCCTCGGCGTTATAGGCCCTCGTAAGGTTGCGCGACGGCGTGCTCCACTTGGCCCACGAGAAGCTGTCGTTGGGAACGTAGGCGTTGCGGTGGAACATCATCCACAGCCATGAACCCGAAGTCTGGCTGGACCACTGCACCTCGAAGATCGACTCGCGCGTATTCATCGCGGCCATGCCCGTATCGCCCGTGGTGTAGGCCCAGAGGTCGCCGTAGCTGTCGCAAAGGCTGTAACCCATGCCCTCGACCGCCTCACAGGCCGAAACCACCTTCGACCAATCGCGGAACTCGCGCATGGAGTAGAAACGCGCCATCAGGCCGTAGGCGAAGCCCTTGGTGATTTTGAACTTATTCGAAGCGTCCATGTCGGGAGCGTACTTGCAGGCGTATTCCTCGATATCCTTAACGATCTGCTCGCCGACGGTCTCCTTCGAAACGCGGGACGGGAAATAGAGCGGATAGACCTCCTCGATGTTGTCGGCATTGATGGCGGGCGGAATCTCGGTCAGCATCGGAATCTCGCCGAACATCTGCATCATGTTGATCCAGATGTAGGCACGCCAGCAGAGCGCCTCGGAGAGCCACTCCTGATACTCCTTCTCGGTGAGCGACGGATCGTTCTCCTTCACGAGGTCGATGTTGCAGATGACCTGGTTGGCATAGTCCACGGCGTTCATCGAATAGTTCCACATGGTGGCCGCAAACTCGTTGTCGCTGTCGAGCTGGTTCTGTTCGACGGCCATGGTCTTCGTTTCGCCCGGGCAGCCGTAGGCGTTGTCGGCGCGGCTTTCGGCCAGGACGATGAGCTGGTACCAGTAGTTCTGGAAGTCGCCCTTCATGTAGTTGTACATGGCCGTAAGCTGGCCTTCGAGCAGTTCGCGGGTGTTGATGGCCGTCTCGGCGTCACCCGTGCCGGAGGTGTTGTTCTCGGCATACATGGTCTCGGGGAATTTCTCGAGACTGCACGACGAAGCCGCGACAACCAGCGAAAATACCGCAACGTATGATAATATCTTTTTCATGATCGGTTCTTTTTTCCGGGATTAGAAAGTAAGGTTCAGGCCCACGACCACCGTGCGGACGTTGGGATAGGTTCCCCAGTCGATGCCCATTTGCGTAGCGCTCTCCGACTGGCTCACCTCCGGGTCATAACCCGAATAGTTGGTCCAGGTGATGAAGTTCTGAAGCGAGATGTAAGGCTGGATGCGCGTGATGTTGATGCGTTTGAGCTTGGGCGAAGTGATGTCGTAGGACAGGGTGATGTTCTTCACTTTGAGGTACGATCCGTCCTCCACCCAGTAGGTCGAGTTCTTCACGTTCCACGACGGATTGTCCGAGCGGAACACGTCGGTCTGCTGCCCCGGAATGCGCCAGCGGCGCAGTACCGCAGTGGTCTGGTTATTGGCCGTGGTCATGCCCTCGGTCTCGATGCGCGAGGCGTTGAAGATGTCGTTGCCGTAGGAACCCGTGATGAGGATGTTCAGGTTGAGCCCCCGCCACGAGAAGTTGTTGGTCATGCCGAACGTGAACTTGGGATTGGCGTTACCGATCCAGGTTTTGTCCAGCGGCGTGATCTCGCCGTCGCCGTTGCGGTCCTCGTAGATCAGGTCACCCGTCTCGGGATCGACCCCCTTGGAGACATATCCCCAGAACATCGAGAGCGGATGGCCCGGCGTCATGCGGATAACGTTGTCGTTGGTGGCGTCGGAGGTCTTGGCGTAATAGTAAACCTGTTTCAGGTCGAGTTTCTCGAGCTTGTTCCGATTGAGCGAAACGTTCAGGTCGGTCGACCAGTTGAAATCCTTCCGGGCGATGTTGACCGACGACAGGGTGATTTCGAAGCCCTGGTTCGACATCTCGCCGTCGTTGCGGTAGATGCTCGGATAAGGAGACGGCAGGGGTACGTCCATCAGCATATCCTTGGTGTACTTGTAGTAGTAGTCGAGCGACAGGCTCAGGCGGTTGTTCAGCAGCGCGAAATCCAGACCGACGTTGGTCTGCGAGGTGGTTTCCCAGGTCAAATCCTGATTTTTGATGTTTTTACGTCCGCCGACGGTCGGCACGGCGTGGGCATTCTCGGTCAGCGTCCAGTCGTAGTAGTTCGTACTGTACTGCTGCATCCAGCCGTACTCGGTGAGGCCCGCCTGGTTACCGGTCTGTCCCCAGCCGGCGCGCAGTTTCAGGTCGTTGATCCAGCGCACGTCGCTCAGGAACTTCTCGCCCGAGATGCGCCATGCCGCCGAGAACGACGGGAAATAACCCCAGCGGTGGCCGGGAGCCAGTTTCGAGGAACCGTCGGCTCGGAAATTGGCCGTCACGAGATAGCGGCTGTCGTAGTTGTACGACACGCGTGCCAGGTAGGACATGATCGACCACTCCGACTTACCGTAGCTTTGACCGCGGACGCCGCCGTTGTTACCGCCCTCCAGATTGGGGATGGCGTTGTTGTTGGTCGACGAGAAATAGGAACGCGATCCCGACAGCTGCTCCCACACGGAGGTCGTGGCCGACGTGCCGGCCATCACTTCGAGGTTGTGGAGGTTAAAGGACTTGTTCCAGGTCAGGATGTTGTCGTAGACCATGCGCATATCGTCGGAACGGGTGTCCGAAGCGGTTCCGTGCTGCGTCCGGCCGTAGGAGGTGCGAATCGGGTCGAGGAACGACGACGAGTGGACCCAGCGACGGTCCATCGAGACCGTCGACCGGAAAGTCAGCCCTTTGGCCAGGTAGAACGTCAGGCCGCCGGAGAGCAGCAGACGGTCGGTGACGTTGCGGTCATAGTCCGTGCGAGCCATGTTCTCGAGGGGCGAGGTGAGGTTGGCGCCGTAGAAGTTATTGTAGTACTGCTGAGGGTTCTCCGGGTCCCAGATCGGTGCATAGGTCGGGGTCGTGACGGCCGAAACGACCACGCCGGCGCGGTTGGCGCCCTGTCCCGAGATGATGGACCCCTTGGTGGTATAGTGCGAGAAGGTGGTCGAGGCGTTGGCCGAAACCCATTTGAAAATCTTCTTGTCGAAGCTGGCCTTCACGTTGTAACGCTCCGAAGAGGTGGTGTTGATGATGCCCGTCTCGTCTGTGTAACCGCCGCCGAGGTAATACGACGAATTCTCGTCGCCGTTGGAGATCGAGAACTGGTAGTTCTGGTTGACGCCCGTCGAATAGGTTTCGTCGAACCAGTCGGTGACATCGGTGAGCGTCTCGGGAAGTCCCGAAACGGCTCCGTTCTCCTCCATCAGTTCGCGGTACTGCCGGGCATTGAGCACATCGAAACTTTTGGTCACCTTCGAAACGCCGACGAAGGTCGAAAACGAAATCTCGGGTCCCATCTTCTTGCTGCCCTGCTTGGTGGTGATGAGCACCACGCCGTTAGCGGCGCGCGAACCGTAGATGGCGGCCGACGAGGCGTCTTTCAACACCTGCATCGACTCGATCTCGTTGGGAGAGAGGTAAGCGATGGCGTAGTTGCCCTCGCCTACGGGAACGCCATCGACCACATAGAGCGGGTCGTTGCTCGACGAAATGGATGAAGCGCCGCGCACGCGGACTACCATGCCCTGACCGGGCGAACCGTTGGGCTGGATGACCTGCACACCGGCGGCCTTGCCCTGCAAGGCTCCGGAAGCCGAGGTGATCGGACGGCGCGCGAGGTCGTCGGTTTTGACGATCGACACGGCCGTCGTGAGGTCTTTCTGTTTGACCGTACCGTAACCGATCGCCACCACGGCGTCGAGGGCTACGGCATCTTCGCTGAGCTTCACGTCGACCTTTGTGCGGCCGTTGACGGCAACCGTCTGCGAGACGAATCCCAGCGATTGGAAAATCAGGTTAACAGAATTCCCCCCCCCTCTGAGTTTAAGGGTATAAGTGCCGTCTACGCCCGTCGTGGCCCCGTTGGTGGTGCCCTGCTCGATGACCGTAGCCCCGATAACGGGCTGTCCCGACTGGTCGGTGACCGTTCCGGTCACAGTCGCCCGCTGCTGGGCCAGGACCGGAGCAGAAACGATCAGCATAGCCACCGCAAGCAGCAGCATCCATCCTGTCCGGCAACCCGATTGCAGCTTGTTGCATAAATGTGCCATAGGAAATTAGATTTTAGGTTTTGATTATTATTATAAATAGGTAAAGTCGTTTTTTAAAAATTCGACATAAAACCGCCTTCGTTTCTTCTAAATAAAAGTAAACAACGTCTGTGACATGAAAAAAAATTAAACTGAAAATTGTAAACCAAAAACCCCTTTATCAAAATATAATTTACTGATTATCAATATATTAATATTTTGACATTCTCAAAAAAAAGTAGACGGACCGGAATCTTCCAACGGGAAAGAATCCACCGGACAGGATATAAATAAAATATTTTAAATAAATCCGGAGCCCCCCGTACGCCGGCAAAACCACCCGTTCCGCCCGTATCATCCCCACCGGCTCTTCCGAGAAAGAAACGGGCAACCCCGGAAGCCCGGTGTTGATTTTTCGGAGATTATTCCTATCTTTGGTGTCGGTGCCGCAACGGCACTTTTAAGAGGTCGGAAGGTTTTACCGTACGGCAATTCGTTTTTGGCCCCGACCGACTTTCGACTTTTTTGTACCTTATATACGTCCACCCATGAGAAACCTGCTGTTTACCGCACTGCTGCTCGCCATAGCACCCTCCGCCCTGGCGCAGAACGATCTGAAAAGCGTGCTCTCGCAACTCGACGCAACTCTTTCGCACCGCGACTCCTATATCGCCGGCCGCGAACAACGGATCGAATCACTGAAAAGCATCCTCGGCAAATCGGACTTTTCGGACGCCCAGCGTTACATCCTGAACCAACAGCTGATCGACGAATACACCCCTTATCAGGCCGACTCGACGATCGACTACCTCTACCGCAATATCAACCTGGCCAAAAAAATGCGCGACACGCGGCGTCTCGACGAAAGCCGCATCCAACTGGCCTACCTTTACAGTTCGGCAGGCATCTACCTCGAAGCCGCAACCCTTCTGCAACAGGTCGACACCACGAAGCTCGACCGGAAACAACTGGTCGATTACTACGTCGCCCGCCACAAGCTCAACGACGAACTTCAGCTCTATTCCCACGACTCGGTGCAGGGCACGCAGTCGTGGCACCTCACGGTGCTCTACGCCCAGCTGATAGTGGACAACACCGAACCGGAATCGACCACGCACCTCAATTTCCTGCTCTGGCAGGCGATCAACGACCGCAACTACGAGCAGGCGGTGGAGATCTCCGAGCGACTGTGCAGCACCTTGCCCCCCATCTCCCGCGACTATGCCGAAGCATCGTACATGCGGGCGTTGGTGGCCGACCTGATGAAAGACACCTTCACAGCGCAGGTGTGGTTCGCCCGCTCGGCGATGACCGACATTCAACTGGCGATCCGCGACAATGCGGCGCTGAAAAGCCTTGCCAACACGCTGCTCGACGACGACAATATCCAGCGGGCGATGCGCTACATGCGGATCGTCATGGACGACGCCCGGTTCTTCAACTCCCGGCTCCGGCCCTGGCAGGATGCGCTGGCGCTGCACGTCATCGAAGAGGCCTACATGGCCCGGCGGAAGCGGATGGACTCCATGTACAATATCTTCGTGGCGTCGATCGCCTGCTTCATGCTGCTGGCCCTCGGGGGCGTGATCTTCGTCCTGCGCCAGAACCGCAAACTCAGCTTCGCACGGCTCGAACTGCAGCAGGCCAACAACCGGCTCAACATCTCGAACAACGACCTCCAGCGGATCAACAAACAACTGGCCGAACTCAACAGCCAGATTTCCGAGGCCAACGAAGTGAAGGAGGAGTACATAGGCATCTTCCTGACAATGTGTTCGGAGTATATCGACAAGATCATCGCCTCGCGGCGTCAGGTGCGCCGCCTGCTGCGCGACGGACGTATCGACGAACTAAAAAAGGAGTACTCCCCGAGCGACGGCGACAGCCGCGAACTGGAGGAGTTCTATCACAATTTCGACACGACGTTCCTGCAACTCTACCCCACCTTCATCGAGGATTTCAACTCGCTGCTGAACAAGGAGGCGCGCATCGAGCCCAAGAAGGGAGAACTGCTGAACACCGAGCTGCGCATCTTCGCGCTGATCCGGCTGGGCATCAACGACTCGTCGAAGATCGCCGCCCTGCTGCGCTACTCCGTGAGCACGATCTACAACTACCGTTCGAAGATCAAAGGGCACACGCTCGTTTCGCGCGACAATTTCGAAGAGCGCATCAAAACCATCGGGGCATTCAGTCCGCAGCATCTCTGACCGGATCGGCGAAAGCACAAAAAGAGACCGCGGATTTTTCCGCGGTCTCTTTTTATTGTCCGGGCCGGTTCTCCGACCTGTCCTGTTCCGGCCCCTCCCGGCGCTACTCGGCCGACTGGTCGGCGGCGGGCTGCTCGGCGGCCGGAATCTCGGCCTGCGGCATCGGGGCGGGAATCTCCGACTCGAGCACACGCTCCTGCAGTGCCTTGGCGTCGTTCGAAATCTTCGTATTGCTCTCGATCACACGGCCCCGGTCCATAGTCAGCGTAGCCGCAAGGCTCAGCACGACGATGGCAATAGCCATCGCCCAGGTGAACTTTTCGAGGAAATTCGACGTCTCGCGCACACCCATGACCTGGTTCGACGCGCCGAAATTGGCGGCCATGCCGCTCTTGGGGTTCTGCACCAGTACCGCGAGAATGACCAGAACGCTCGCAATGAGAATCAGGGCAATGCAAATCGTGTATAACATATCCTCAATTATTAATTATTTTTATTGTTCTTCAATTTTGCCGATAAGTTCGGCAAAGTAAACACTTTTTTCGGGATTTAGCAAACTTAATTTGCGATAAATCGCCGCGGCCCGGTCCCGAAGCCCCTGGGCGAGATAGATTTCGGCCAGTTCCTCGGAAACCACCTCGTCGTCATCTTCCAGTTCGGGACTAATCTGCACCTCCTCTTCGGGTTCCCCCTCCCGGGCGACGATGCGCAGGTTGTCCTCCTGCAAAAAACGGTCGATGATCTCGTCGGACGAGAGCCGGTCCAGCGCCGAAACGTCGACGGCAGGCATGCGCAGCGAACTCTCGGCCCGCCACGGAGCCATCAGCGCCGCCCGCGGGTCCTCTTCACCCGTGACCATCCCGAGCAGGATGCGCCCCGGGATAAACCACGGACAGGCTCCGACCAGCGCCTCGGCCTCGTCGGCGGAGGGCAGCCCGGCGGTGCGAGGTGCGGCAAAGTATGCTTTCAGATCAGCCATATCCGGATTACCAATTGGAGGCCGAAGCCTGGAAAATGTCGGTCACGAGTTTATCGACGATCTGCGGGATCAGCGTTCCCTCGACCTCCGTCAGCAGTTGCGTCGATTCGTAGTCTTCGTAGGCGGTAAAGGTCTTGTTCCACGAAGCCTTCTCGTCGAGGGCGTTCGTGAAGCGCACTTTGACGGTGATCGTCAGCCGGTTGAGCAGAGCGTAGTCGTCGCTCGACACCGAAGCCGTCGTCGACGTGTAGTTGACGATCTCACCCTCGAAAGCGAAATCGCCGCCTTCGTCGACCTGCATCAGCCGCGTGCGGCGCGAGAACATGTCGACCAGCGCCTCGGTGAGCGTCGAACTCAGGATCGGCGACACCATCGTCGCGTTGTTCGGGAAATAGGCCACCGAGAAAGTCCTGGCATCGGGCGGGATCGAAGCGCCCGACAGCGAGTATTTGATAGCCACGCCGCAGCCTGTGAGCAATGCGGCGCAAAGCGCCGCTATCGTAAGTTTGATCTTCATAAGCTAAATTTCCTCTATACCTAACTCCTTTATCTTGCGGTATAGTGTGCGCTCCGACATAAACAATTCGGCGGCGGCCTCGCGGCGGCGGCCGTTGTTACGCCTCAGCGCACGGACGATCTGTTCGCGCTGCATGTCGGCCTTGGTCATCTCGCGGGGCGGCTCGTCGGTCACCACCTCGCTCTCGGCATAGACCGGGGCGGAGGCGTGCGGATAGGCGGAAGCCACCGGAACGACGGCCGGGACGAAACTGCTCTGCGTCGAGGTCGGCAGCAGGGCTTTGATGTCGCGGGCAGGTTCCGGACAGCGGCCCGTGCCCTGAATCAACTCGGCCATCATCCGTTTGAGGTCGTTGATGTCGGCGCGCATGTCGAACAGCACCTTGTAGAGCAGTTCGCGCTCGGTGGTCATGTCGTCCGGATGCGGCGCACCGGCGGCCATCGGCGCACCGCCGCCCTGCGGGGGCAGGTATTTGGCCAGCACCTCGGCGGAGATGACGCGGGTCTGCTCGATGGCCGAGATCTGCTCGGCGACGTTCTTCAGCTGGCGGATGTTGCCCCGCCAGTAGTAGTGCATCAGCATCTCGCGGGCGCTGTCGTCGAGCGTCACGGCGGGCATGCGATACTGCACGGCCACATCGGCGGCGAAACGACGGAACAGCAGCGGAATATCCTCGGGACGCTCGCGCAGCGACGGCACGAGAATCGGCACCGTACCCAGCCGGTAGTAAAGGTCCTCGCGGAAACGCCCCTTGGCAATGGCTTCCTGCAGATTGACATTCGTGGCGGCCACGACCCTCACGTTGGTCTTCTGCACCTTCGACGAACCCACACGGATAAATTCGCCGGTCTGCAATACGCGCAGCAGGCGCGCCTGCGTCGAATGGGGCAGCTCAGCCACCTCGTCCAGAAAGATCGTACCGCCGTCGGCCTCCTCGAAATAGCCCTTACGGGCTTCGAGGGCTCCGGTAAAGGCGCCCTTCTCGTGGCCGAAAAGCTCCGAGTCGATCGTTCCCTCGGGAATCGCCGCACAGTTGACGGCTATATATTTATTGTGTTTGCGCGCCGAATAGGCGTGAATGACCTGCGGGAAAAACTCCTTGCCCACACCGCTCTCGCCCGTGACGAGCACCGTCAGGTCCGTCGGGGCCACACGCAGGGCAACCTCCAGCGCCCGGTCGAGGAGCGGGGAGGTGCCGATGATGCCGAAGCGCTGTTTTACGGTCGTGATATCTGTCATTTATTCGTTTTGTTCGGGTTGTAAGGCCCCCTCGGAAGCCGTCGCAGCAGCCGTCTGCGCCGCCGGGACCTCGATATATTCCGCCTCGGCCTGCTTCTCCTTCGCAGCGCGCCAGTAGCCGAAGGCAATGGCGCCCGCGGCGATCACGGCGGCGGCAATCGCTATCCAGATGAACCAGTCGGCCCCGCGCCGCCGCGGGACACGGTCGACATAGCGGCAGGCATCGGTATTCTTGGGCGGCTTGCCGTAACGCAGGCCCCGCACCGAAGGATCGGGATTCATCTTCGCGGAGGGCGACACGTGCGGCTCGGCGAAGGCCGTGCGGACCGCCTCGGCCAGTTTTCCGGGTTCCAGCTGCGACTGGCGGGCGGGTTTCTCATCCCCGGAAAGCGGTGCGGCGGCCCCGGGTTCATGGGTAAAGGCGATGGTGCCGTTGGGACCGGGTTTCATCACGCCGAAACCCTCGAGCGGATACTCCTGCCCGCGCTCCACGGCGTGACGCACCTCGAAAACGAAGCGGTCGATCTCGCCGGCGGCCTCCAGATCACTCGTACCGCCGTCGCGCAGAAGCCCCCGCAGGACCCCGTCGTCACGTTTGAGCAGTTCGGAAAAGACGACGCTCCGCTCCGGCTCTTTGACGATGAACGCGCCGAGCTGGGGCACGACCAGCCGCTTGTGCGCAGCCAGATATTGTTTTATAATGGGAATCAGCACTGTCGAATCACGTTTAAATCCGGGTTCAAAATTACCTTTTTTCATAGAAAAAAGCAAAATATAATGCCCTTTTTCAAAATAATCGGACAAAGTGTTGGTTATCCGGAAAATATTCACATACTTTGCATCCCGATTTTTCGGAAAATCCGAGCGAGCTACTTCGGCCGAAAATTTGCAATGTAGCCGAGCCGGATTGAAAAAACCTTACCGAACGAGCCATGAAAGACAAGTACATCGACCTGATCGAACAATCGTTCGATTTCCCGCAGGATGAATTCTCCGTCGAGGACAACGAGCTGAATTTCCACGACATTCCGTTGATGGAACTGATCAAACAATACGGAACTCCGCTCAAAATCACCTACCTGCCGAAGATCTCCCAGCAGATCAACCGTGCCAAGCGCATGTTCAACGTAGCGATGGCGAAGGTCGACTACAAGGGTTCGTACAACTATTGCTACTGCACCAAGTCGAGCCACTTCTCGTTCGTGCTGGAGGAGGCCATGAAGAACGACATCCACCTCGAAACCTCGTCGGCCTACGACATCCACATCATCAACGCCCTCTACGACGGCGGCATCATCGACAAGGACCGTTATATCATCTGCAACGGCTTCAAACGCCCGCAGTACGTCGAGAACATCGCCCAGCTGGTGAACGACGGCTTCTCGAACACGATCCCCGTGCTGGACAACAAGGAGGAGCTCGAGTTGTTCGAGGACTCCTTCACCAAGAAGTGCAAGGTCGGCATCCGCATCGCCTGCGAGGAGGAACCCAAGTTCGATTTCTACACCTCCCGGCTGGGCATACGCTACAACGACATCGTCGATTTCTACAAGGCCAAGCTCAAAAACAGCAAGAAGTTCCAGCTCAAAATGCTGCATTTCTTCATCAACACCGGCATCAAAGACACGGCCTACTACTGGAACGAGTTGTCGAAGTGCATGAACGTCTACTGCGAGCTGAAGGCCATCTGCCCCGAGCTGGACAGCCTCAACATCGGCGGCGGTTTCCCGATCAAGAACACGCTCAACTTCGAATACGACTACGAATACCTCACCGAGGAGATCATCAGCCAGATCAAGAACATCTGCGAGCGCAACGGCGTCGAGGAACCCAACATCTTCACCGAGTTCGGTTCGTTCACCGTGGGCGAAAGCGGCGCGGCGCTCTACTCGATCGTCAACCAGAAGCAGCAGAACGACCGTGAGAACTGGTATATGATCGACTCGTCGTTCATCACTACCCTGCCCGACACGTGGGGCATCAACCAGCGCTACATCATGCTGGCCGTGAACAACTGGGACAAAGAGTACCAGCGCGTACTGCTGGGAGGGCTCACGTGCGACAGCGAGGATTTCTACAACTCGGAGTGCCACACCAGCGCCATCTTCCTCCCGAAGCTCGAAGCGGGCAACACACAGTACATCGGGTTCTTCCACACGGGAGCCTATCAGGAGTCGCTGGGCGGCTTCGGAGGCATACAGCACTGCCTGATCCCCGCGCCCAAGCACATCATCATCGACCGCGACAAGTCCGACAACGAGTATTACACGCGCCTGTTCGCCAAGGAGCAGTCCTACCGCTCGATGCTCCGCATACTCGGATATTGAATCCGACCTTCCTGAAGGGGCGTGTAATACAACACGGTAGCCCCTGATACAAAAAAGTCTCCGTACGAAACGGAGGCTTTTCGATTATAACCTGGTCGCTACCTCAGATAACGCCAAACGATCAGCAGTACAGCAATGACGACAAACGATATGGCAACGACAAGGCTTACCGTTTCCCGAAACCGGACTGCCCGGGAGGATTCCGCGTGCAATTTGCGGCCCAAGCGAACGCAGGCGATCACATAGCCGATCCGAACCGCTACGGCCAGTATAACCCCTGTAGCGAGAACGTCGATCACGAAATCCGCCGCATTCGGCATCAGAAACCAACTCGCTATGAGCGACAGAAAAACGACGCTCACGCCCCAGTCAATCCATCTGTCCGAAAAAACAGCCTGCAAATATCGATTAATGTCGAATGTATCCATCTCGCTATTTTGTTTCCCAATATTTTGCACTGTATGAAGCAACAGCCATGCCTATACATACTGCATATTTATCTTCATCTGATAATTCCGGTGAATTTTTTACAAGACTATAATAATAATTAGCAACTGTAATAATATCATCCGAATCACCTCCATTCAACATTGAAGCCTCATAAAATAAATTCATGACGTAACTCGTCATTGAATTATCATCATTTACCATTTGCGAATTCAAACGTTTGGTCACATGTAAAGAATAGTTCGCCCTGTAATCTTCCGAAGCCACTACCTGTGCAGCCTCTTCGCTATAAAAAACACCGTATTTCGACAAGGCTATATCAGGTTCACTGTCACCCTCCCGTTCTTCAATCGGATCATCTAAACCGGTAAGAGAAATTTCATTACCCTCTTCAACTTCTTCTTCCACAGCTTCTTCCAACATTCGATCCAATAAAACATTATGAGCGATACCCACTGCCTGAAAAGTAGAATCTATCAAAAGCGACGACATTTTTATCTCATTTTCAACTGTCGTGAGTTCCGATGAGGGAATTTCACAAAATAGATCAAAGGCTTGCCCTGCATCACAAATATCAAAACCGGAAACCGGCTCTCCGTCTTCAATTCCTTTTTCTATCCATTCCTCTAATGCAGAACTAATTGCTCCACACAATAACCCGCCAATAACTGCACCTGCAATCATACCGCTGGGAGAAAATGCACTACCAAAACGAGCTCCGCATTTTCCACCTTCCACAGCCCCTCCAGCATCCGCCATCCAAAAAGCCCTCCAGTTTACACGAGTTACACCAGACAAAGTAAGCGTGTTTGAATTCACATCATAAATTCTGGGGAGATTCTGTTTAACTGCCAGCTCAGCATTAAAACATTCCAAATCCCTTATCAAGAGACTTGATTCAATATTTTCCTGCAAAGTAGAAGTTGTTGTAAACCTCTCATTCATGCTACAACAGGTAAACAATAAACATGCAACCAGAGCAAAAATCGCCAAGCATTCTCTTTTCATTTTACTAACATTCTTCAAAAACACACATATTTTAACCATCAATTGCAATTTAATATTTAAAAATACAATAACCAAAATATAAAACCGCACAATATTCAAAACGAATAGATAAGAAGAAATATCAAACAACCCGCATCGAACGATCCGTCGCCCGGCTTGATTTTGCGACAATTCGAACCGAAGCAGCTACGATTCGAGAAAAAATTCGTAACTTCGGCGTCAAAACATGAATTTCAGCCTCACGATGAAAAATATAATACGGACTTGGAAAACTGCAGTTCTTGCGGGAATCCTGGTTCTCCTGTCCGGAACGGTCGCGGCACAAACGTCTCCGGGCGGAGCTCCCCCGGCCGACGAAACAACGGCCGACACCCCGGACAGCAACGCCTACCGGGCCGGCTATCGGGCAGGATACCGTGCCGGCTATGAGGCCGGACTGCGGAACCGCTCCGGATTCGACGCCAGCCGGGTCCCCGACGCCGGGAATACGGCCCGCAGCGGCAAGGCACCCTCCCAACGCCGCTTCATGCACCGCCTCGGCGGCGAATTCCGCCCCGAATACATCTTCCCGACCAACCCTTTCGTACAGGGCAACAACATGGCCGGGCAGCCCATCGAACTCTCGCTTTCGGGTCACCTACGTTACTCGTTCCAGTTCCGTCCGGGATCGCTTCCCGACCGGATTTACGGCGGCGCCTATCAGGGTATCGGAGTCGCCTACTACGATTTCGGAAACCCCGACGAGCTGGGCAACCCCATCGCGGCCTACCTCTTCCAGGGAGCCCGCATCGCCCGCATCAGTCCCCGGGTATCGTTCGACTACGAGTGGAATTTCGGACTTTCGTTCGGCTGGAAGCCCTACGACGAGGAGACCAACCGACTCAACATGATGATGGGATCGAAGATGAACGCCTTTCTCAACGTCGATTTCTTCCTCAACTGGATGGTCACACGCGAGGTCGATTTTTCGGCAGGCATCTCGCTCTCGCACTTTTCCAACGGCAACACCAAGTTCCCCAACGCGGGTCTCAACTCCGTGGGCCTGCGCGCCGGACTGACCTATAATTTCGGCCGCAACCCCTCCGAAGCCCCCACGAAAACCGTCTACCCCGCCTTCCCGCGCCATTTCAGCTACGACCTCACGCTGTTCGGCTCGTGGCGCCGCAAAGGCGTCGAGAATGGCGACATACAGGTAGCCGCACCGGACGCCTATACGGTCGTGGGATTCAACTTCGCCTCGATGTACAATTTCGGCTACAAGTTCCGCGCAGGCGTATCGCTCGACGGCGTCTACGACGGCAGCGCCAACGTCTACGTCGCCGACCAGATCGTGTCGGATGGCTATCGACCGGCCCTCATAGTGGAAAAACCCGGATTCGACAAGCAGGTCGCCCTGGGAGTTTCGGCCCGCGGAGAGTTCGTGATGCCCTATTTCAACATCGGCATCGGACTGGGCGTCAACGTCCTGCACAAGGGCGGCGACCTGAAATCATTCTACCAAATGCTGACCCTGAAAGTCGCCGTGACGCACAGTTCATACGTCCACATCGGATACAGTCTGCGCGATTTCCACATGCCCAACTTCCTGATGCTGGGCGTCGGCTACCGCTTCAACAACAAATATCCCCGGCACCGCTGACACGAAAAATCCCCGGCTGTGAAGCCGGGGATTTTCTTTTCAGGCAGTACACGTCACGCACCGAACAGGAACACGAAAGGCTTGGCGCTCTTGCGGAATTTCGCCGTGGCATCGCCCGCGTAGTTCTTTCCGCCGACGAGCGTGAGGGTCCGCTCGCCGCTGCCCTTCGAAAAGTCGATTGCCGCAAGGTTCACCCAGAAGGTTTCCATCGCCAGCGTCGGTTCGAAATAGTAGACCCGGTTCTTCTGGTCGCAGACCGAACGCCAGCGCGTCGAGGAGATGTGCGGTTTGTCGGGCGTCGAGATGCCGTAAGGCACCGAAACGTTGCGCATGACCGACATCACGGCCGGTACGGCGATCTTCGGATCGGAGGTCTGCACGACGGCGTTGACGTAGAACGAAGCACGCACGAAACGGTCCGGGGCGCGGTTGGTTCCCGGCAGCATCGTAAGGCCTCCGATCTGCTGCCAGTAGTCGAGAATCGCCAGCTGGTCGGCGTAAAAAGGCGAATTGGTCATCACCTGATACTGGCGTCCGTGGTGGATTTCCAGTTTGCCGTCGCGGTATTCGAAGATCGCGCTGTCGCCCGAAGCGTCGGAAATCGCCAGGTGGAGCCGCGACTTCACGCCGTTCGGCAGGTCGGGGGCGTCGAGGCGGAACTTTTCTTTCGCAAGCTCGGTCACGGCCTCGTCCACGGTGGCGAAATTGTCCAGCACATACTGCGTCCAGATACTCAGGCCCATGACGGGGCGCGTGTCGCCGGGACGTTCGTAGACCGATTCGGGCAGGAACAGCAGGCTGGCGACCAGTCCGGCCTCGTTCATGCCGTCGGCGACGCCGATGTCGTAGCCTGCGGCCGAGAGCGAGCCGTATTTCGAGGTCCAGAAGACCGTATTGTCGCTGTTCGCACCGCGGCGCTCGATGCCGCGCGGGAAGATGTAGAGATTGGTGAGCGGGTCCTCGCGCCAGTCCATCGTGCGGCCCGTCACGGTCATGCCGTCGGGGCCGAGGTAAACGGCGCGGGTGCAGGCCTCGGCCTGGGGTGATTGGACGGCCAGCGCAGCAGCGCACAGCATCGTCAGAGCGGGAATTTTCATAAGCGGGTGTTTTTAATCCGGGTGTTTCGCTGCAAAACGGGTGCAAAACAGGGCGGAAATCTGTCTTTTCGACAGCACAATATACAAAAAATAACCGACATCTCCAACCGACCGCGGCAAAGGTCCGCCGCCTGCCGTGATGCGCTACTCGCTGAAGATGGAGCGGACGGGAGGAAGGTAAAAACTTTTTCGTATCTTTGTAGAAAATCCAGAAACGATGCAGATTACCAAAGCCGAATTCAAATGCTCGTCGGAGCGCATTTCGCAGGTCCCGAAAGACGACCTGAAAGACATCGCCTTCATCGGGCGCAGCAACGTCGGCAAGTCGTCGCTCATCAACATGCTCACCGCCCGCGGAGGCTTGGCCAAAGTGTCGGGAACGCCCGGTAAAACCCGGTTAGTGAACCATTTCCGCATCAACGACACGTGGTATCTCGTCGACCTGCCCGGCTACGGCTATGCCCGCACGTCGAAGGCGCAGCGCGGAGAGTTTTCGAAGCTCATCACCGACTACATCCTCAAATGCGAGAAGATGCACTTCCTGTTCGTGTTGGCGGACATCCGCCTCGAACCCCAGAAGATCGACCTGCGCTTTATCGAGATGCTGGGCGAGAACGGCATTCCGTTCGCCATCATCTTTACCAAGGCCGACAAGCTCTCGAAAACCCAGCAGCAGAAGAGTGTGGAGCGGTTCCGGGCGGCTCTCGCCGAGCAATGGGAGGAGTTGCCGCCGATGTTCGTCTCTTCGTCGGAGAAGGGCACCGGACGTGAGGAAATCCTTGCCTTCATCGACGAATGCCTGCAGCAAAACTGATTCAGGCCGCTCTGGAAGCGGGAACAAAACGCCCGATCCCGGGAGCGGAAACCGGCCTGTTCCTGAAAAGTTTAACCGATTGTTGAAAAATCGCGCCCGTAAGGGGGCGATTTTTCGCCGTATTGTCCTATATTTGCAACGTCAAAAAAAATCCTCGTAACCTATGGCTATCCACAAAATCAAAATCTTCACCGGACGCGGTTCGGAATACCTGGCCACCAAGATCGCCGCAAGCTTCGGCACGACGCTCGGGCAGTCGGAGGTCCTGCGTTTCAGCGACGGCGAATTTCAGCCCTGCTACAATGAGTCGATACGCGGTTGTACGGTCTTCATCATCCAGTCGACCTTTCCGCCTTCGGACAATCTCATGGAGCTGCTGATGATGATCGACGCCGCTCGCCGTGCATCGGCGCATCAGGTCGTGGCCGTGGTGCCCTACTTCGGCTGGGCGCGCCAGGACCGCAAGGACCGTCCCCGTGTGCCGATCGGCGCCAAGCTGGTGGCCAATATGCTGATGGCCGCAGGTGTCGACCGCGTGATGACGATGGACCTGCATGCCGACCAGATCCAGGGATTTTTCGACGTTCCGGTCGATGCCCTCTACGCCAGCGGCATCTTCGTCCCCTATATCAAAAGCCTCAACATCGAAGACCTCTCGATCGCAGCCCCCGACATGGGCGGCGCCAAACGCGCCAACACCTACTCCAAGCTGCTGGGAACGCCGATCATCATTTCGCACAAGGAACGCGCCAAGGCCAACGTCGTAGGCAAGATGACCGCCATCGGCGATGTGGAAGGCCGTAACGTGCTGATCGTCGACGACATGATCGACACCGCCGGCACGATCTGCATGGCTGCCGACATGCTCATGGCCCGCGGAGCGAAGAGCGTCCGCGCCGCCATCACCCACCCCGTGCTTTCGGGCCCGGCCTACGAGCGCATCAACGACAGCGCCCTCGAGGAGGTGATCGTCACGGACACCATTCCGCTCAACCCCGACAAGGACCTGCACAAATTCACCGTCCTGTCGGTCGCCGACCTCTTCGCCGACGTCATCGAGCGCGTGCACAACTACAAGGAGATTTCGTCGATCTTCTCCAAATAGGAAAACCGACTCCCACCCAAAAAATCCCCGGAACCTTATCGCAAGGTTCCGGGGATTTTTCTTCATGCGGATGAGGCGCTTCTACCCTGCCTTCTCGCCCTTGGTGCGGCTGCGGACATATTCCGTGGGCAGGCATCCGACGTGTTTCTTGAAACTCGTGGCGAAATACGACGGGGAGTTGAAGCCCACCATCGAACTGATTTCCGAAATCGAATATTTGCGGTCCAGCAGCAGTTTGCAGGCATGGTTGAAGCGTATCTTGCGGATGAATTTCGTGGCCGACTCGCCCGTGATGGACTTCATCTTCAGGTGGAGGTTCGAACGGCTCATGCAGAGCGCCTTGCTGAAATCGTTCGACGAGAACTCCTCGTTGTCCATGTTCTCCTCGACGATGCGGATCGCCTTCTTCAGAAACTCCCCGTCCATCGAATTGGAGGTGATCTTGTCGGGATCGATCTCCGCGTCGTCCGAATAGTAGTGGCGCATCCGGTAACGGGCTTTCAGCAAGTTCTGGACGTTGGCCGCAAGCAGCGAGATCGACAGCGGCATCGGCAGGTAGCTGTCGGCCCCGGCCTCGATGCCCGTGATCTGCTCCTCGATGCTGCCTTCAGTGGCGAGGATCACCACCGGAATATGGCAGGTACGGATGTTCTGCTTCACCGCCTGACAGAGTTTCAGCCCGTCCAGTCCCGGCAGGACACGGTCGGCAATGATGATGTCGGGCTCCAATGTTTTGAGCCGTTCGAGCGCGTCGTTGCCGTCGGCAGCCACCTCGACGCCGTAACGGGCTTTGAAATGGTCGGCGATGTAACGCGCGACCTCGGCGTTGGACTCGGCCAGCAGAATGGTGCCGCGCGTCTGTTCCGGAACCTCCTTGTCGGGAGCGAAATCGCCGCCCTCACCCGACCACTCCTCGGGCAGGAACTTCTCGGCATCGCGGATGATCGAAGCCCGCACGTCGTGCTCTCCGGCGCGTTTCCCGGCCGGATAGACTTCGATATTGTCGGGCAGCGTGATGGTGAACTCCGAGAAACGCCCCGGCTCGCTGCGCAGCGTAATCGTCCCCTGGTGCAGTTCGACGATGCGGCGGACGATCGAAAGCCCGATGCCCGAACCGGCGTGGGATTCGTTGACCTGATAGAAACGCTCGAAAATGCGCTCCTGCTGGTCCTGCGGAATGCCGATGCCGGAGTCGCGGACCGTAAGGCGGAAGCACCCCTCGCCGCGCTGCAGGGCGACGCGGATGATACCGCCGTCGGGCGTGAATTTGAAAGCGTTCGAAAGCAGGTTGGTGAGCATCATCTCGAGGAACATCCGGTCGACGGGCAGCGCCTCGCCTTTCAGCTCGGAACTGAGGATGTAATCCATATCGCGGTTCTGGGCCACCTCTTCGAACATCGAGAACACCTCGGCGACGATGGCGTCGACATCCTGCACGGCGACCTTCATTTTGAACATCTCCAGCTCGGCTTTGCGGTAGTCGAGCAGTTGGTTGATGATATGCAGCAGTTTGAGACTGTTGCGGTAGATGTAGTTGAGACGCGAGGAGACGTATTTGTCAACCGTGCCATGTTCGCGGATCTCCTGCAGGGGCGAGAGTATCAGCGTCAGCGGCGTGCGCAGTTCGTGCGAAAGATTGACGTAGAAGCGGATCTTCTCCTGGCTGAGCTGGCCGATGGACTCCTTTTCCAGACGCTCCACGCGCAGCTGCATCTTCATCTTCATACGGCCCAGCAGCGCCGCCACGACGCCCCCGACGAATCCCAGCGCCAGGAGCGCCCACAGAATCTTTGCCGCAAGGGTCTGCCACCACATCGGCAGCACGCGTATCTCGACCGTCGCGGGCTGTTCATTCCAGCGTCCGTCGTTGTTCGCCGCGCGGACTTTGAAGACGTAGTGCCCGGGTTTGAGGTTCGAATAGTTGGCTTCGAGGTGCGAGGTCTCGTACCAGCGGGTATTGAAGCCTTCGAGTTTGTAGGCAAAGGTGTTGCGGCCCCCGGAGAGCGGATTGACCGCCACGAAACGCACCGTGAAGATGTTGCGCACCGACGGGAATGCCGCCGCCGTGACCCGGCCCGCCGAGTCGCGCTCGATGCGCACGCGGCGGTCGCCGTCCGAATCGGCCACGTCGACGCCCGTGATCTGCGGCTCGGGCGCAAAGGGGTTGTCCACCAGATCGTGGGGCCGGAACCACGTGATGCCGCCGATGCCGCCGAACCAGAATATCCCGTCGCGGCTCCGGCAGTAGGAGTAGATGTTGAACTGGTTGTTGGCGATGCCGTCGAGCAGGGAGTAGCGGCGGAAGGTGTTCTTCTGCGTATCGAAGCATGCCAGACCGCTGTTGGTCGAAATCCACAGCCGCGCCAGCTCGTCCTCGAGGATGCCGTAGACGAAATCGTTGGGCAGTCCGTCGGCCACCGTGAAACGCGTGAACGAATTGTCCGAGGCGTTGTAGCGGTACAACCCGTGACGGGTGCCGACCCAGATATTACGGTGTGAATCCTCCGTGACGCACATCACGGCGATATCCCGCCGGGGGGGGGGAAATCCCCTCCTTCGCCGGATTGAGTTCGCAGGTCATCACCTGCCGCACGTCGGGCTGCCAGAGGTACAGCCCGGCCCCGGTGCCGATCCACACGCGGCGTTTCGAATCGCGGAAAAGCGTCGTGATCTGCAACGACCCCAGTTTTGGCTCGTAATCGGCGCAGAGGTGGCGCGAGAACCGCCCTGCGGCGGTGTCGAACGACAGCAGGCCGTTGAGCGTGCCGACCCACAGCGAACCGTCGCCGCCGTCGAGCAGCGAATAACAACTGTTGTTGATCGGGATCGAAGCGTTGACCGGGAAGTGCCGGACGCGCCGCGTCGCGGCATCCATCGAGCTCAGTCCCCCGGCATGGGTGCCGATCCACACGCGGCCCCGGTTGTCGGGAAGCACGCATTTGACGTTGTTCGACAGCAGGGAGCCGTTGGCGGTGTTGAACTCCGAGAAACGCCCCGTGCGGCGGTCGTAGAGGTTCACGCCGTCGTCGTTGGTGCCGATCCAGAGGCTTTGCGACGAGGGGTCCTCGACGATACAGCTCACCGTGTTGTCGCCCAGCGAATTGCGCGTCGGATCGTGGCGCAGGATGCCGAAACGCCGGGCCAGCGGATGGTAATAGCTCACCCCGCCGTAGTAGGTCCCGAGCCAGACGCCCCGCTGGGCGTCGATGAAGATGGAGCGGATGGAGTTGTGGCTCAGCGACCCCTGCTCGGAGGTATGGACATAGCGTTCGAAGCGTCCGCTCCGCGGGTCGCGGATCGAAAGGCCGTCGAAAGTCCCGATCCAGAGTCGCCCTTCGGAGTCGGTTTTCAGCACCCGGATATAGTCCGAGACCAGCCCGGGATTCGACGCGGCGTCATAGCGGCCGGTGACCTGCAACGCGCCGTCGAGACGGTAGAGGCCGTTGCCGTGGGTGGCGACCCAGTATCCGTCGGCGTCGGCGACGATGCTGGCGATGTCGTAACGAGCCATCTGCGGCAGGATGCGCACGGCGTTGCCGTAAGTCGAAGAGTAGGTGTAAATGCCGTTGGAGGTCCCGACCAGGAATCCGTCGCGCGAAGGGCAGACGGCATGCACGCTGATCCCCGTGAGGTAGGTCCGGATTTCGAGTTCGCGGCTCTCGCGGTCGAAGAGCACGATGCCGAGGTCGGTGGCGAGGATCAGGTCGCCGTCGGCCGTGGCGGCGATGTCGGCAACCTGCATGTTGCGCCCCTCGAGGCGGAAATTCTCGAAACGCTGCGTCGAGGCGTCATAGCACGACAATCCCGACGCCGTGCCGATCCAGAGCAGTCCCCCGTCGGCGAACAGCGCATTGACCGAGTTGTCGCCCAAGCTCTGCGGATCGCCCTCCATGCGGCGAAACACGGTGAACGAGTAGCCGTCATAGCAGTTCAGCCCGTCCTGCGTTCCCATCCAGATACGCCCCATCCCGTCCTGCGCGATGGCCAGCACGGTACTTTGCGACAAGCCTTCGTTGACCGACAGCGTGCGAAATTCGATCGCTGCGGAGGCCGTTCGGACAAAGGCGAAACAAGCGGCGAGCAGTAGAAGCGTAGGTTTGAGTTTCAGCATATCGTAGCGACTTGGGAGGATAAATATACGTTTTTTTTCGGAAAATCCGAGCCCCCGGGCTTTTTTTTCGGCCCCGGAAAAAGCGCCGCCGGGCGTAAAACACGTCCGGCGGCAGCTCTGGATGCGGCGTCAGCGCACCGAGGCGGGCACGACATCGACCAGCTCGCGGGCAGGCTCGCCCCTGCGGCGTACGACGGTGCTGCCCCCGGTCTTCGACGCCGGGGTGTTGTAGAGCACGGCGTTGCCGCGGCGGTCCGTGACGGAGAGCGACGCGGGCTTCGAGGCGTCGAGCTCCGCGGCGACGGTCCATCCGCCAACCGTCACACGGCCTTTCGAATCGCGTTTCAGCGCCAGCGGCCTGCGTCCTTCGGGGGTAATGCGAAAGACGGCCAGGAAACGCTGCGCACGGCTCTTCGCCGCGGTCGTGAACTCCGCATGCCACTGGTTCACATACTCCTGCACTTTGCCGTCGGGTCCCGTGCGCTTTTTCCAGTTGATCGCCGGGGAGAAGAAGCGGTCGGTGAGGTTCAGCGCCAAATCACCTGCGGTGAAAAGGTCCATCCGGCCCTCGGCCGGCCCATTGGAGACCGCGACGGCGTTCGCTCCGGCCGGCGCCATGCGGTTGTGGCTGTGCAGCAGCCACGTCCACGCGACGGGTTCGCGGGCCGCCAGCTCGTCGTAAACGACGATCACGTCGGGTTTCAGGAAGAGGAAATGACGGCGGAAGCGCGTGACGCCCGGATCGCCAAGTCCGTTCTCGGGGGTGTAGGCCACCTCCGATTTCGCCATGCGGTCGATCCAGAACGGCGTGCGGATCGAATCGTAGGCGTGCGAGGCGTCGCCCAGCGTGTAGGTCAGCGCCTCGTTGTCGGCGAAGCGCGCCAGCCAGCCGTAGCCGTTCTCGCCGATGACCTGCGCCAACCCGTCGGCGAGGATCGTGTTGTGTCCCCGCGAACGGTAGTGCATCAGCGTATGCTTGTCGTTGAAATTCGAATAGTAGCCCGTGCCGCCGAACAACTGACGGCCGCCGTAATTGATCGTGAAGCCATTGTGCGCGGCGTGGGCGTGTCCCGTCGAGCCGAACGGCAGGGCGAAGAAGGCCGCCATCAGGTCGTCCGAAGCGTCGGCCGGATCGGTGTGCATCAGCGAGAACCCCGCGTCGGGATAGAACCGCGAAGTGTTGCGGGCGGGGGCTTTCGGAGCCACCCGGTCGGCAGGCTTGTCGGTCAGGATGCGGTAGAGCGCGAACCCCTTCGAGCGGTAGAGGTTCATCGGGTCGTCGCCGATGAGCCGGTCGGCATACCACCGCGCCTCGGGGCTCGGAAGCTCGCGAGCCAGCGCGTCGGCGAAGCCCATGTAGAGCTGCGACGGAGAGGTCATCTTCTCGTAGTCGTCGCCGAAACCCGTGGCGTAGGAGCCTTTCGGAAAGGAGTAGACGAGGAACGACGGCAGGTTGCGGAACCACGGCAGGTCGAAGAAATCCGTACCCGTCAGGCGCGTAAGGACGAACGGCACGTAAATAAATGTCACGAGGTTGGCCTGCATGTAGCTGCTGCCGTCGTGCCAGCCGCCGTCGTCACCGCCCAGGATCGGGAAGCGCGCGCACCACACCTCATAGCAGTAGCGGAACCACTTTTCGGCTTCGGGCAGGTCGCCCAGCGTGGCGATCGACGAAAAGAAGAAGTTGCGGAACGTGTGCTGCCAGACGTGGTTGTCCATCGAGTGAACCTCGAAATCTTTGACATAGTGCCGGTAGAAATGTTCGCCCCGGACGCGGATGGCTTCCAGCACCGCGGCCCGCTCCTCCGGGGTCATGCGGTCGCAGGCCGTGTCATAACCCACGGCCAGTCCGTACATGATGGCCGAACGGTTGAAATCCTCCGACGTGGCATCGCTGTCAACGGGCAGCGACGCGGCGTGCAGGGCGTGACGCACCGCAGCGTCGCGGAACGGCTCCTCGCCCGTGAGCAGGTAGGCCGTCGAGAAATCCACGACGGGCTGTGTGACCACCTCGCCGAACTTGTGATACATGAAATTGACGAGCGACTTTTTCTGGAAGGGCGTCATCCCCGTCGTGTCGCGCGGACGCGTCGGGGCGACGGGCACGAGGTCCATATTCAGGTTCCTGCGGGCCTTGCGGAGCAACTCCCGCGCTTCGGGATTCCGCTGCGTCCGCGTGCGAAAGGCATCGACCCCGTCGCGCGAAACATAGAGCCTGTGATGCGGCATCGCGGCGACCTTACGCACCAGTTCGGCACCCGTCGGGGTGGCGAACCGCCTGCACGAAGCGTCGACCGTGAAGGCGTTGACCTCCGACCAGCGTTCCGGGCAGCCGGGCTCCGAGACGGACCACTGCCAGTACCAGCGGCCCTCGGCCAGCGGTTCGTGGCAGGCGTAAGCCGCCCATTCGAAGGGTTCCGAGACCACCGCCCCGGCGAAGGTGCTGTCCTGAGACAGCCGCACGCGGTAAAGCGCGCGTTTCGAGTCGCCCGAGGCGGGCCAGAGCAGCGCGGGCGGATTCTGCGTCACCGTAACGCCGCCCGTCGGCCGGGCCCATTCGCGGTAGCGGGGCCGGAGCGACTGTTTGTCGAGCCGGATTTCGGCCGGAAGCTGCGCTTCGGCGCCGAGGGCCGCGAAAAGCGCGGCCAGGAGCAGGATTCGTTTCATCGTCACAGCATTTTATCCAGCACCAGCCCCGCGGCGCCCATGCACCCGGCGCGGTTGCCCAGCCGGGCGGCCACGAGTTCCGTGTCTTCGCCGCAGACCGACATCATCTGCCGCCGGACCCCTTCACGGAGTTTCCCGAGGTAGAAATCCCCGGCTTCGGAGATGCCGCCCCCGACGACCACGCGCTGCGGAGCAAAGAGGTTTATCATCGAGGCGATGCCGTGCGCAAGGTAGTTCCAATGCTCCTCCATGGCCTGCACGGCTGCCGGATTCCCCTCCTTGTAGAAGAGCACCACGTCCTTGCCGTTGACATCGACATCCCGGCCGCCGTTCAGCTCGCAGAACCTCCGCACGAGCGCCGAGGTCGAGGCGTAATGCTCCAGGCATCCCCGCCCGCCGCAGGCGCACGCCTCGCCGTCGCATTTGACGGTGATGTGGCCCATCTCCATACCGCGGTTGCGGTAGCCGCGGAAAAGCCGGCCGCCGATCAGCACGCCGCAGCCGATGCCGGTTCCGACGGTGACGAAAACCACATCCGTGGCTCCTTTCGCGGCCCCGAACAGCGTTTCGCCCAGCGCCATCATGTTGGCGTCGTTGCCGGCCAGGGTCTTCAGTCCCCCGGCCTCCTCGATGCGGTCGGCAAGGGGGACGTTCTCCCACCCCGCGATATTCTCCGCACCGCCCAGCACCGTACGTCCGTCGGCCGACACGACTCCCGGCGTGCCGATGCCGACCCCGGCCAGCGTCAGACCTTCGCTCAGGGCATATTCCCGGCAGGCTTCGACGCCCTTAAGGACTTGTCCGAGCACCGCTTCGGCGCTCTCCTGCGCCAGGGCAGGGAGCTGACCGTTGAAAAGCACCTCCCCGGAGGAGGCGACCACGGCGTACTTCACCGAAGTGCCGCCGAGGTCTATTCCGATCGCATAGCGTTCCATCATCAGGCCCTTTCCACCCAGATCGGCGAACTCCAGCCCCACTGTCCGTCACGCTGGCGCACACGCACGTAATAATAATCGGTATCGCGCTGGGCCTTGTCGTCGACCATGCAGTGTCCGGCGCAGAAAGCCGCCTCGGGCTGCGCGCGTTCGAACTGCACGGCTTCCGAGAGCCATCCGCGCAGGAAATGCGCACGGGCGCCCTCCAGCAACTCCCCGATGGAATGTTCGTAGGTATGGCCGTTGAACTCGGCGACGAGCTTCGCCGTGCGGGGAGCCGTCACGTCGAGGACCACGCCCTGCATGGCGGGGGTCATGACGTTGGGATTCTTCGACGAATACATGTCGAGCGTCACGCGCTGCGCGTCGCGCTCCACGACACGGTTGACGCGCGTGTGGAACTCCGTCTCGCCGGGCTGCGGCGAGGTGAAGGCCGCACCGCGGAAGCAGGTCTGCATATCATCGATCGAGCCGTCCGTAAGGCGCAGCTGCCCCTGCCAGTGCACATACTCTTCCTCGCGGTTCCAGCCGAAATTGACCTTGATCTTCGTGCGGATCACTTCGTCGCCGGGCGCAGCGGCGCGGTGCGGACCGTTCAGGCGCGCAATGCACTGCCCGTTTTTGATGAGGTCCACATAGTCGATGGCGTTCTGCCCCTCGACATTGAGGTATATCTCGCGCCGTCCGGCCCGGATCACGTCGCCCGAAACGCCTCCGTTGATGCGGAAGTCAATTTTGATCTTGTCGCCCGTGACGCCGCAGACGTGGCGTTTGCCCATGTTCTCCCAAATGGCGTCGCGCTCCAAAGCCGGGGCGTAGACGCCGATGCGGCCGTCGCCGTAACTGCCCGGATAGCCGGCGTGCTGATCCGTGGAGCACATCAGGCCAAACTTGTGGCCCTGCTCCAGACCGTACTGGATCGAACCCTCCCAGATGCGCGGGCCCATATCGTGCAGGTAGTCGTAGTCGCCCGTGTCACTCTCAGCAAGCCCGTGACGCGAGAACATCTCGACGAACGGCGTCTGCCGGTCCTCGCGGAAAGCCGCCCAGTTGTAACCGCGGAAACCCGTCATGTAGCCCATGTGGTGGGGCGTGATGTAGCAGTCGTAATCTTTGAGCTTCTCTTTGAGGTCGGGAACCGAGGTGCACTCCACCAGCGGGGCATTGAAGTCGCGGAACAGCGCCACATGGTCGCCGTGCTCCATGCTGTGACACTCGTAGGAGGGAAACGTCAGGAACTTGCCGGGGCGGTCGGCCGCCTCGACGGCCGCGAGGTATTTGTCGTAGCCTCCGGCGCGCAGGCGTTTGAAAGCCTCGGTGTGGTAGCCGATGACCCAGTCGAGGCGCGGGTCGTTCTCGCCCGGAATGTCGGGCCACAGGGCGTGGGGCGTCACCGAGACGAAATCCAACTGCTGCCCGGCGGCGGCCAGGGCGTCCGAAAGGTCGCCGTGTCCGTAGGTCACGTTGCAGTGATTGTGCAGGTCGCCCCAGAACACTTTCAGGTCTTTGAGCGAGGGAAATCCCTTTTTCAGCTTGTCGGGCAGCGAATCCTTGTCGCCCAGTTTCGCGCATCCGGGAATCGTTCCCGCGGCCGCCAGGCCGAGCAGGGTCCATCCCGAAGCCTTCAGAAAGTCTCTTCTATCCATCGTATGGTGTGTTTTAAGTTGTTTTTACAGTTGGTCCGCGCCGCGGAAAAATTCGTACTCCCGTTCGCAGGGGTCCGTGTCGCCGCACTCCTGCTGGAGCTTTTCGAGGCGTGCGTGCATGTCGCTGCGCACCGCGGCGTATTCGGGATCGTTATAGACGTTGCACATCTCGTGGGGGTCCTTTTTCAGGTCGTAAAGCTCCCACTCGTCGACATCGTTATAGAAATGGATGAGCTTGTAATCGTTGGTCCGAATGCCGTAGTGCCGCTTCACGGAGTGCCACGAAGGGTATTCGTAATAGTGGTAGTAGACCCCCGTGCGCCACGCTTCGGGGGTCTTGCCGCCCGAGGTGAGCACGTCCTTCAGCGAACGTCCCTGCATGTCGGCGGGGACCTCCAGCCCGGCCATATCGACGAACGTCGGAGCCAGGTCGATGTTCATGGCCAACGCCCGGGTGCGGACACCCGCCGCGACGGCTTTCGGGTAGCGCACCAACAGCGGCGTGCGCTGGCACTCCTCGTACATGAAGCGTTTGTCGAACCACCCGTGCTCGCCCAGAAAGAAGCCCTGGTCGGAGGTGTAGACGATGATCGTGTTGTCCAGTTCGCCGATCTCTTCCAGATAATCCAGCAGACGCCCGACGTTCTCGTCGACGCCTTTGATGACAGCGCAGTAGTCCTTCATGTACTGCTGGTATTTCCAGCGCGTCAGCTCCTCCTGCGACACGCGGCCCTTCATGCGTTCGTACTCGGCGATGCGCGGGGCGTAGGCCCGGTCCCAGTTGGCCCGCTCCTCGGGAGTCATGCGGTTATAGGCCGCCTGGTACTGCATGACGCTGCTGCGCCAATCGTTGGCGCGCGACACGTCGTCCTTGTTGGCGTCGCCCGAAGTTTCCAATTCGTAAGACTGCGCCAGTTGTTCGGGGGTCATCAGCTTGAGGTCCCATTCGGGCCACATGTCGCGGCCGATCTCCATCGCCTGCCCGCGGGCGGCGCTGCCGCGCCCCGAATAGTCGTCCAGCAGGTTGAAAGGCTCGGGGAAGACCCTATCGTCGTTGACGCCCAGGTGACGCTGCGCCGGCATCCAGTTGCGGTGCGGGGCCTTGTGGTAGTAGAGCATGGCGAAGGGCCGCGATTTGTCGCGCCGTTCGAGGAACCCGATGGCCTTGTCGGTGATGATGTCCGTCACGTAGCCCGGCTCGGTCCGCTCCTCGCCGTTCTCGACGAACAGCGGCGAATAATACTCGCCCTGCCCCACGAGGATGCTCCAGAAATCGAAACCCTGCGGATCGGAATTGAGGTGCCACTTGCCGATCATCGCCGTCTGGTAGCCGGCGTCGTGCAGCAGCTTGGGGAACGTCTGCTGGTCGCCGTCGAAGGTACGCGAATTGTCCGTAAAGCCGTTCACGTGGCTGTACTTGCCCGTGAGGATGCAGGCCCGCGAGGGGCCCGAAATGGCGTTGGGGACATAGCAGCTCTCGAAGAGCATGCCTTCGCGTGCGAGACGGTCGAGGTTGGGGGTTTCGACCAGCAGGCTGCCGTAACAGCTCATGGCCTGCGTGGTGTGGTCGTCGGTCATCATGACGATGATGTTGGGGCGTTTGGTCCGCCCCTCGCTGCACCCCGCAAGGGCTGCCAGCGTCAGCGGCACGGCGGCGTAACGCACACCGCACCGCACGGAATCGAGATTTTTCATATATCAGGTCGGTTTTAGTTTCGGGTTTCGGCATAGGGCCTCAGGTTGCGCACGAGCTTCGGGTCGCCGATCCCGACGCCCCGGTCGTACATCGCCCGGCGCAGGCGGTTCAGCTCGGCTTCGTAACGGCGGTCGACGGCCAGGTTGACCATCTCGCCGGGATCGGCTTCGAGATCGTACAGCGCCTCCCGGTTGCGCCCCCACTGGTAGAGGACGTATTTATAACGCTTGCCGACGACGCTCCAGCCGCGCATGCCGGGGCCGGGGAGAAGCGTCTCGACGAATACCTCGTCGTGGAGCGTCGCCTGACGCCCTTCGGCCACCGGGCGCAGGCTCCGCCCGCGGTAGCGTGCGGGATCGGGCGTGAGGCCCGCATAGTCGCAGACCGTGACATAGAGATCGAGTCCGACGTTCGACAGCGCCTCGTCATTGCACACGCCCCTCGGGCCACTGCCTTTGGGCGGTTTTACGATCAGCGGCACATTGATCACCTCCTCCTGCAAATTCCATTTCTGATTCCAGCCGTGGGCGGCCGCGCCGTCGCCGTGGTCCGAAAGGAAGATGATCGCCGCATCGTCATAAAGCCCGCGGGCTTTCAGCACCCCGACGATGCGGCCCACCTCACGGTCTACGCGCTCCACAAGGCGGTAATAGGCATAGAGGTAGCGCCGCCAGTCGTCCTGCGTGTAGGTGTAGGTATCGTGGTAGCGGGGCGAGGAGGCGTGTTCGAGCGTCAGCGCTTCGGCCGCATAGGTCGAGGGCATGAAGTTGGCCGGGAGATTGGGACACTCGTCGGTGGAAAAGGGCGCCAGTTCGCCGTAGTGCAGCGTCTCGTTGCGTCCGTATTCGCAGATTTCGTGGGGATTGAGCAGCGAAGCCACCAGAAAAAGCGGCTTCTGTCCGTCGTACTCCTTCAGCGCCGCGTCGCAGGCGTCGGCCAGCGCGGGGTCGTTCATCTTCGAGATGCGGCGGAATCCCGTGCCCGAATCGGGAAGGTTGACCTCCGGAACGTGCCATTTCCCGGCGTAGAGGCACTCGTAACCCGCCTCGGCGAGACGATGGCCGATGCCGGCCCGCATGTCGGCGTCGTTGGGACGGATCGCGTTGTCGAAGGCCCCGACCTCGAAAGGCATGCGGCCCGTGACGAGCGCGGCGCGGCAGGGACCGCTCAGCGGATAGGGGCAATAGGCGCGCGTAAAGCGCACGCCGTCGGCGGCCAGCGCATCCATCGCCGGGGTCTCGACCCACGGATTGCCGGCGCACGACATGGCTCCGGCGGTCTGCTGGTCGGTCATGATGACGATGACGGCGGGACGTTTCCCGGCGGGGGATTTGGGTTTCGAAGCGGCGGCGGCATCGGCGGCCACGGCCAGGGCGGCGAGCGACGCAGCCAGCGAAGCGTGGTTGAGACAGGTCATAGGTGTAGTTTTTCGGTCATACAAAATTACCACAAACCCGCAGCGAAAGCCCCGGAGATTGTCCCCAAAAACGCAAATCGTGTGCAAAAGAGTTTCGATTTTGTAGAATCGGACTTTAAATTTGTCTCGAAACCGCCCCGCAAAGCCCTTCGGGGCGAGTCATTCGACAAATCCGGCATCGGACTGCACAAAACTGAAACCCCTTTGCAGAAATTCGGAAAAGGATTGGGCATTATTAATAAAAGGTACCCGCGCTTTATCGTACCTTTGCATTACCATGAAACCTGTAAAACTACTTATCGCACTCCTGCTGGCCGTCCTGCCCTCCCTGATGCGGGTACAGGCCGACACCTCCGTCTTCTCACTGCTGGACCTCACGCGCCCCGGACTGGAGCGCATCGCCGCACTGCACGCCGCGGGCGACGACACGGCCGCCGCCGAAGCCCTGCTCGACTACTACCGCCACCGCACGGATGTCGTCTGCCCCGAGGCTGACCTCACCCGCATCACGATCTCACCCGACGAGCAGCGCCGGGCCGACGAGGCGATGGAGCACCGTTTTTTCGTCCATCAGGGTTACCAGCCCTCGTATTTCTACGGCGACGACATCGACTGGGAGTACTGGCCCGTGAAGGACAACGAACTGCGCTGGCAGCTGCACCGCATGAAATGGTGGGTGCCGATGGGCAAAGCCTACCGCCTCTCGGGCGACGAGCGTTACGCCGCGGAGTGGTGCGCCGAATACCTCGACTGGATGCGCAAAAATCCCCTCACGGCGTATGACGAACGCAAGGCCGGAAACTGGACGCAGGCCGAAAACGTCTATTTCGCCTGGCGTCCCCTCGAGGTGAGCGACCGGCTGGAGTTCCAGATACACCAGTTCCTCTATTTCCTGCCCGCCGAGGCGTTCGACGGGGATTTTCTCCTGCATTTTCTCGAAAACTACCACCGCCACGCGGAGCATATCACGCGCCATTTCTCGGCCAAGGGCAACCACCTGCTGTTCCAGGCCCAGCGGCTCGTCTTCGCGGGGGGATTCTTCCCTGAGTTCCGCGACGCTGCCCGCTGGCGCGCCACGGGCGTCGAGATCCTCAACCGCGAGATCGGCAAACAGGTCTACGACGACGGCATGCAGTACGAACTGGACCTGCACTACCACCACGAGTCGATCGACATCTTCTTCAAAGCCCTGCAAATGATGGACGCCAACGGCTACCGGGGCGATTTTCCGGCGGAGTACCTCGTCACGGTCGAACGGATGATCGACGCCTATATCGACTGCTCGTTCCCGGACTACACGACGCCGCTGTTCAGCGACAACCGGTTCCGGGAGAAGGAGGAGCTGATGCCCTATTACCGGGCGTGGGCCGGGGTCTTTCCCGAAAACGCCGCAATCCGGTGGATGGCGACCGAAGGGCGCGAGGGAGCCGCCCCGGAACACCTTTCACGGGCGCTGCGCACCTCGGGATTCTACGTCCTGCGCAACGGCTGGGAGGCGGACGCCACGGCGATGGTCCTCAAAGCCGGGCCGCAGGGGTTCTGGCACTGCCAGCCCGACAACGGCACGTTCGAACTCTGGCACCGGGGCCGCAACTTCTTCCCCGACTCGGGGAGTTACGTCTATGCGGGCGACAAGGAGGTGACCGACCAGCGCAACTGGTTCCGCCGGACGCAGGTGCACAACACCCTGACGCTCGACGATGAAAACCTCGCACACACCGATTCGAAATGCCTGCGCTGGGAGACGGACGGCGCAACGGAGATCGTGACCGTCGGGAATCCCTCCTACGAGGGCCTCACCCACCGCCGCACGGTGTGGTTCGTCGACCGGCGGTTCTTCGTCATCGCCGACGAGGCTTTCGGAACGGCCGAGGGCGAAGTGGCCCTGCACTACAACCTCGTGGAGTGCGACCCGGCGGAGGATTTCGCCGCGTGCTCCGCAGCGACCCGCTTCGGCGACGGCAACAACCTCATGCTGAAAGTCTTCGGGGCGGAGCGGATGGAACGCCGCGAGGGGTGGGTGTCGCGCACCTACCGCCAGCGCACGGAACGTCCGGCCTACGCATTCACGGTGCAGAAACGGAACGACAAGCCCGTGCGGCTGGTGACGGTGCTGCTCCCGGCCGGGGATGCCGCGGCGCAGCGCGTCGAAGCCGCCTGGCGCGGAGATCGGTTACACGTGAAGATCAACGGAAAGAAATACAACCTAAAATAACTGAAATGAAACGAATCCTGATGACCCTTTGCGCCGCGCTGGCGCTCGGCACGGCCGCCGCAGCCCCCACCCCCGTCCTGGGCGACGAGAAATCGCTCTACGACCTGCTCGACCTCGACCGGCCGGGCATGGAGGCGGTGAAGAAAGCCGTAGCCAAAGGCAACACCGCGGCGGCGGACAAAGAACTGCTGAAGTATTTCCGCACGCGCAAACCCGTCGAGCTCTTCGGCCTCGACCTGGAAAACGTCAAAGTGAACAAGTTGGAGCAGAAGCAGGCCGACGAGGCGCTGGAACACAAGTTCTACGCCCACAAAGGCTACCAGCCCTCCTACTTTTACGGCGACGACATCGACTGGCGTTACTGGCCTGTGAAGGACAACGAACTGCGCTGGCAGCTCCACCGTCACTACTGGTTCATCCCGCTGGCCAAGTGTTACTACACCACCGGCGATGTGAAATACATCGACGCGTGGATGGAGCAGTACACCGACTGGGTGAAGAAAAACCCGCTCGACGGCGTCGAACGGCTGAAAGCCACAGGGGCTTCCGCGGCCGAGATCGCCGCCGAACAGGAAAACATCCGCTTCGCATGGCGTCCGATGGAGGCCGGACGCCGTTTGCAAGACCTGCTGACGGAGTTCGCGCTGACGATCCATTCGCCGCGTTTCACGCCCCAGTTCCTCAACCTCTTCCTGCGCACCTACCGCCAGCATGCCGACCACATCCTGCACAACTATTCCAAGCAGGGCAATCACCTGCTGTTCGAAGCCCAGCGGATGTTGTTCGCGGGCATCTACTTCCCGGAGTTCCGCGAAGCCCCGGAATGGCGCCGCAGCGGCATCGAGATACTCAACCGCGAGATCGGCGTGCAGGTCTACCCCGACGGCATGCAGTTCGAACTGGATTTCGGATACCACATCGCCGCCATCGACATCTTCCTCAAAGCTCTCGGCATGGCCTCGGCCAACGGTTATGAGAGCGAGTTCCCCGCGAGCTACACCGAGACCGTCGGAAAGATGACCACCGTCACCTGGAACCTGCTCTACCCCGACTACTCCAACCCGATGTTCGGCGACACCAAAAGCCACGACAAAAGCTCCCTCCAGCGGCAGTTCCGCAGCTGGAGCAAGGTGTTCCCCGGCGACAAACAGCTGCAATGGTTCGCCACGGACGGCCGCAAGGGCGCCCTCCCCGACTACACCTCGCAGCAATTCCCGGCATCGGGATTCTACGTCCTGCGCACGGGGTGGGACAAGGACGCCGCCGTGACGGTCGTAAAGGCCGGTCCTCCGGCGTTCTGGCACAACCAGCCCGACAACGGCACCTTCGACTACTGGCGCCGGGGCCGCAATTTCTTCCCCGACTCGGGCAGCTACGTCTACGGCGGCGACAGCGCCGTGCTGGCCCAGCGCAACTGGTTCCGCCAGACCCGCGTGCACAACACCCTGACGCTCGACAACCGCGACCTCGAAAAGACCGATTCGAAGCTCCTGCTGTGGGACGCGACGCCGGAGCTGACGACGCTGGTGACCGAGAATCCCTCCTACGAGGGGCTGACCCACCGCCGGGCGATGTTCTTCACCGCAGAGGGGCTGCTGGTGATCGCCGACCAGGTGTCGGGCACGGCCGAAGGCACCGCAGGAATACATTTCAACCTCTGCCCGGGCAAGATCGAATATGCCAAGGACGGTACCGTGCGCACGCTGTTCGCCGACGGCAACAACATCCGCATCAAAACCTCGGCGACCGTTCCCGTGCAAATCCGCGAGGAGGAGGGATGGGTCTCGACCGCCTACCGCAAAAAGGAGGAGCGCCCGGCCTATGCCGTCGAAGCGCAGAAACCGGCCGGCGGCGAGGTGCTGTTCGTCACCGTGATCGCCCCGGACGAAGCGCCGTTCCAGGGCTCGATCGCCATTGTTCCGGGAAAGGCCCCCGTGGGCGACACGCTCCGCTTCGCGGTGCGCGTGGGCGCCAAAACATACGACCTGGGATATGAACTCAAATAAATCACTTATGCTAATCATGTATCCCGTCCTGCTGCTGCTGGCCTGCACACCGAACGCCGCACAGGAAAAAGAGGCCCCGAAAGAGTTTGCTGCGCTGCCCGAACGGGTGAATATTCAGGCCGACTCGGCCCGGATGAGCCAGGTGATCGACGGCGAATGGGTCGCCGTGGGCATCCGCAAACCCGAAGCCCTCGGCCACGACTACACCCGCATGTACGGCGGAAAGCCCTCCTACCGCTTCACGCTCGGACGCGACGACAACACCCTCTCGGGCTATGCCCCGGGCGAGACCAAAGGGCGGTCGGAACTCTCCTGGTGCTATGCCACGGCGGCCGATTTCGCGGCTCTCCCGGACAAGGACTACTCCGACGCGCAGCGGATGAAAACCGTCTACCACCACGGCAAAGGCATCTGTCCGCAGGGCACGTCGTGGAGCTACACCTTCTCGGTTTACATCCCCTCGGAACTGAGCCCCGAGGTATCGACGATCTTCGCCCAATGGCACGGCATGCCCGACCGGACGTTGGTGACGGCTCCCGACGGCCGCGTCAGGAAGCTCCCGGCGGAGGAGTTCCTCGCCATGCAGGACACCGTCATCATCAAAAAGGACATTGTCTACGAGCGTGTGGAAACCGTCGACAAAAAGGGCAACAAAGGCTGGAAAGCGGGCAAGCCGACGGGCTGGAAGGTCGAGCAGGGTGGCTATCCCCCGCTGGCATTCGGATTCTCGAACGGGTATTTCTACATCAAAGCCAACTCCGACCGCCGCTGGTTCACCGACAAAACCGACCGCTGCAACGCCAACCCGGCCAAAGCCGGGGTGATGGTGCCCGTCACCTCGGAGTTCAAAGCCTCGACGATCGCCGCGCGGATGCCTTTCGGGGAGTTCCCCAAAGACCGCTGGGTGACCTTCACCGTGGAGATCGACTGGACGCAGTACGGCGGCGAGGCCGAAACGGTCGTGCGTCCGGGACGCCTCGACGTACGGATGGCCTGCGACGGCCGGACCGATCATCTGGTAGATAACGAGCGGATACTCATAGGCCGCAACGACGAGGACGGCTACTACTTCAAATTCGGCATCTACCGCGTGGGCGACAGCACGGAGCCCGTGAGCTACAACCTCGCCGGATACTCCCAGCGGCAGCGCTGATCCGGGGCGAAAACAAGGGAAGAGGCGGGATTCAGATCCCGCCTCTTTTCATTCGGCCCCGTCCCATGAGATGCAGATATGGCGGATCTGCTCCTCGATGTCCAACGTCTTGTCGATCCGGCCGTTGCGCAGCCGCGCCCGGTAAGTATAGATCGTCGAGAGCGTGCTGTTGAGGAACATGGCGATCTGCGCCGAGTCCGAAACACCCAGCCGGATCAGCGCCAGGTAGCGCAGCTCGGTCGAGAGCTGGCGGCTCCGCTTGGGCATGAAACGCTCCGGATCGAGAAGCAGGCCGCGCACCTGTTCGATAAAGTCGGGGAACAGCCCGAGGAAAGTTTCGTCGAAAAGCCGCAGGAAATTGCGGTGCTCGGTCTGGATCAACTCCTGCGAGCGCAGCGTGATGAGCGTCTGCTCGGCGCTCTCGGTTTTGAGCAGTTTGATGATCCCCATGCGGTAGGTGTCGAGACGCTGGATGTAGGAACTGCAAAGCTGCATATACTGGCTCACGTACTCCGATTTGATCTTGTTGGCGTCGTTGAGCTGGTCGTTGGTCCGCACCAGCGCACTGTTGGTGGCGTTGAGCCGATGGTTGATGTCGGTCAGCTGGCGGTTGATTTCGAGATAGCTGTCCTTGAGACGCTCGATCTCCCGCTTGCGCCGCAGGGTGTGGATCGCCTGCCAGAGAATGACGATCAGCAGCACCGAGAGCGATATGGCCGTGAAGAGCGTCAGCAGCAGTTTGCTGCGCATCGACTTGTCGAACGACCGGGTAATCATATCCAGCGATTCGGCATATTGCCCCATTCGCAGGCGGTAATTGCTGACCGTCAGGTCGTTCAGCGTGCGTTTGATGTAGGCGTTCGCCAGCCGGATCTCTCCGGTCTCGTAGAGCATCTGCGCCAGCCGGTAGAGCGACATGTGGGCGCGCGTCGAGGCCGAAAGCTCGTAGATCGAAGCCCGGGCCGCCCACAGCATGCCCCGCCGGTTGTCGCCCATGTCGGTGTAGTTGCGTGCGATCTGGTAGGTGATGTTGCCTTTCTGGAAGATGTCAAGGCTGTCGATATCATCCCGGATCAGCCCTTCGAGCTTTTCCAGCGCCTCGCGGTTGCGTCCTTCGAGACGCAGCAGTTCGGCTTCGAAATTCTTTTTCTGATAGGCGATGCGCGGTCCCGAAGCGCGGTTGAGATAGGCCCGAAGGTAGTATTTGAGCGAATCGTCGTAGCGGCTCTGCACCTCGGGAAAGACGCTGAAGCGTTTCGATTCGCGGAACACCGTAGCCCGCGTGCGGTAGTAGAGCGTCAGGTCCACCTTCCGGCTGTCCGTCGTATCGACGCTCCGCAGAATGCGGTTGGCCTCCGCGAGTTCGACATTGCCGATCAGCACGATGGCCGTGCGGACCTTGGCATCGTTAATCAGCCGTTCGTCGCCCAACTCTTCGGCCAAAGCACGGGCCATCCTGCAATAATAGGCCGACGAATCGAGCTGGAAATGGCTGTAATGCCCCGCCAGCGTGGTATAGGCCCAGGTCCGGGTCCGTTTGCTGCGGGTGGTGTCCGCAATGTTCCGGTATTTGCGGATGATGCGGTGACGGCGTTCCACATAGACCGCTTCGTTGCGGATGACATCGTTCAGTTCGTGGATCGTCCTGTCGAGTTCGTGATCGAGTTCGTCCCGGCAGCCCGTCGTGAGGAATACGGCGGCAAACAGCAGACAGCAGAGGCTTCGGTTCATGGCAAAATGCGGGTTTCGGTCAGACAAGATACTAAAATTCGGAATCAAAACCATCTTCCGGGTCGCTTTTCCGGCGTTACAATGCCGTTACACAGTTTGATAAAACAAGCCCGATTTATCAATAACAAGTTACCGTTCAGCAAATTGCATTTTCACGGAGTTTGATTTTCGCAGCCCTCCTGCGGGACATATCTATTTATGGGTACATTTGTCCAACCAACTAACCGTTGCCAGGCGGCAACACGCAAATCCAAACCTCCTATGACCCGACTCCTGAATTGCTTTTTATCGGCGGCACTCGTATCGACGCTCCTCGCAGGCTGTTCGTCCGACTCGTCTTCCGAAGGTCCCGTACCCCCTCCCGCCGGGGACGGAAATATCTGCGGATATGTCCGCTGCGACGGCCGGGGCATCGCCGGTGTCGTCGTTTCCGACGGCGCGAACGTCGTAAAAACCGACGCTGAGGGCTATTACTCCTTTACGAGCGACCTCGCCACGGCCGACTTCGTGCGCATCTCCATACCTTCGGGCTACGAAACGGCCCGCGACGGCATCCTTCCGACATTCTATGCGGCCATAGATCCCGCCGAACCGGGCACTCAGCGCTTCGATTTCGACCTGACCGCCGTGGACAACACCCGCCACCTGCTGCTGGTCATGGCCGACGTACACATCTCGGGACGCAAACCGGGTTATCCGAACGACAGCGGAACGGTCGTCGCCGAACTCGACGCCAAGCAGTGCCGCGAACGATTCATCCCCGCGCTCACCGCCCACGCCGCTTCGGCTGCCGCGGGCTACCGCGTCTACGGGCTGAACCTGGGCGACATGACCCATTCGGAATATTGGTATTCGAAGAACTATTCCTTCCCGCAATACATCGAGGCGATGAAAGGCGCCGATTTCCCGATCTTCCACGCCATCGGCAACCACGACTACTGCCACAAGGTCGCCGACGACACGGCCGATGCCCAATACAAGGCGGCGCTCGGCCCCACCTACTATTCGTTCAATCTGGGCCGCATCCACTACATCGTACTCGACGACATGGTCTACAAAGGTTCGAACGCCTACTCGACGCGGATCGACGACCGCCAGATGGAGTGGCTCCGCAAGGACCTTGCGGCGACGGACCCCGCCATACGCGACGTGGTCGTGGCGATGCACGTCCCGACCGTCAACGGTTTGCAGACGGACGGCTCCTATAAAAAAGCCCTTGAAAATTTCGACGAGTTCTACGCGCTTTTCGCCGACTACAACCTGACGGTGATGAGCGGGCATTGGCACCACGCCCATTCAATCCGCATCGGCGACAAGGCCGCCGAATACATCCTCCCGGCGGCGTGCGGCACATGGTGGTACAAACTTCTCTGCATCGACGGGACCCCGGCGGCCTTCGCGGCCTGGACCGTCAACGGAACCTCCATGAGCCACCGTATCGTACCCATCGGCGACGAATACGCCGCGGAACGTTACCGCGTCTACAACAAGGGCGTGACGACCAACACCGGGACCGTCGCTCCCGGAACGGCCTCGGACCCCGCCGGAGGCTCGCCCGCAGTGCTGGTCAATCTCTGGGAGATGCGCCCCGACTGGACCTTCGACTGCTACGAGAACGGCGTGCCGACCTCGGGCCGGCTGACCCGCGTGGCGCGCTACGACCCCATTCACCGCGATTTCTGCAACCAGGGATTGATCGGATGGCAGCGGTATTCGTGGTGCGCGACGGTCCGTACGGCCGACCATTGGCTGCAATACGCTCCCGCAGACCCCGCGGCAGCCATCCGGATCACGGTAACCAACCATAAGGGAACGCTGCTGCACGTGATCGACACGAAGATCGAATAATCCGAATCCATATTGCTTTTAACATGATGAGAAACAGAAAATTCCTGCTCTTGCTGGCTGCTGCCGCGCTCTTTGCTGCGCCGGTCCGGAGCGCCGGACTGCCGCCCCTCCCCGACAAACCGGGGGCCACGGTCAAAGGCTATGTCGAGTGCGAAGGACGCGGCGTCGAAGGAGTCGTCGTCTCCGACGGTTTCAACGTCGTAAAAACCGACGCTGAAGGCCGCTATTGGCTCAAAACCAAGCTGTCGCGCTCGGAGTTCGTGATGATCTCCACACCGCGCGGCTACGACCCGGAGGTCTATTCCGGATTCCTGCCCAAATTCTTCTGCGCCCTCGACAAAACGGCGGACAAGAAGAGCGTCCAGCAGTTCGATTTCCACCTTACACGCACCGCCAACGACGACTATTCGCTGCTCGTGGTGGCCGACGAACACGTCTCGGGCCGCGTGATCGACATTCCGCCCGGCAGCGGCAACGTCATCGCCCCGGTCGACTCGATCCAGTTCCGTGACGACTTCATGCCCCGGCTGGTCGAATATGCCGACAGCCTGATGCGGCATATGCCGGTCTACGGGCTGAACCTGGGCGACATGACCCACTCGGAATACTGGTTCCGCAACAAGACGGGCATGGCCGAATACCTGCACCTGGCCAAAGACACCCCCTTCCTGATGTACCACGCCATCGGCAACCACGACCACTGCCACAAATACGAAAACGACTACGAGGCCGAAGCCGAATACCGCAAGTATTTCGGACCGACCTACTACTCGTTCAACATCGGCAAGGTCCACTACGTCGTGCTCGACGACATGCTCTACCACGGACGCAACAAGTACGACAAGATCATCGCCCCGGAGCAGCTCGCATGGCTCTACAAGGACCTCCGGGCGCTCGATCCCGGAATCCGGCAGCTCGTCGTGGCCTGCCACGTACCCCTCGCAGCCAACAACGGGGCCTGGGACGATATCTGGTACAACCTCAAAAACAAGGACGAACTGTTCGTATTGTTGCAGGATTACGACGTGACCATCATGACGGGCGACTGGCACACCGAAGGCACGACGCGCGTCAACGACCGGATCGTGGAATACGTCCATCCGGCCGTCACGGGCAACTGGTGGTACCGGCAGGGCATCTGCTGCAACGGCTATCCCGCCGCCTTCACCGAGTATGTCTTCCGGGGCGACCGCCTCGAAAGCCGCTCGCTCATCGACTGGGCCAACGGCAACAGCAAACAGCAGTACCGCGTCTACAACAAGGGCGTCACCTCGAACACGGGCATCGCCAGCTCCTCGGCGCTCGACCCCGCGGGCGGCGCGCCGTCGGTGCTGGTCTTCTTCTGGGGCGTGGCCCCCAACTGGACGTTCGTCTGCCGCGAAAACGGCGAGCAGACCTACGGACGCGGACAATTGGTCCAGCGTTACGATCCGCTGGCCCGATCGCTGGTCGAGGAGGGCATCATCCCCTACGAACGCTACACCTGGCTCAAACAGAAACCCGTGCGTCTTTACCTCTACACCCCGAAGGACCCCGGAGCCGAGATCGAAATCGTCGGCACGGACCATATCCGCAACCGCGACTTCCGCGTAGTCACGCGGATCGAGCGCTGAACGAAGCACCCCTAAAACACTATCTGACAATATGAGAAAATTCTGCAAAATGATCGGTACGCTGACCGTACTGGTATCGGTTACCCTCCACACCCTCGCGGCCCAGCCGGCCTCCGAGGTCCGGGGAACCGTCACCGACGGCGACAGCGGCAGGCCGCTTGCCGGCGTGAGCGTAGCGCTCTCCGGCTCGGCCGTGTCAACCACGACCGACGCGAAGGGCGCCTATGCCATCCGGGTTCCCTCCGCCGCGGCCGTGCTCGAATTCTCCCGCGAAGGCTACCAGACCCGGAAAGTCCCCGCCGAAGGACGAACGCAGGTCGATGTCGCGCTGAAACCCGCAGCCCGGACCGCGGGCGTGGTGAAGGGCGTCGTCACCGACAGCGACAACGGAAGCCCGCTCGCCGGCGTCACCGTCGTGCTCTCGGGCTCGTCCCGGGGAACCACGACCGACGCCAAAGGCGCCTGGACCCTCGCCGTGCCCTCCGCCGAATCAGTCCTCGACTTCTCCTACCTGGGCTATGTGCCCCAGAAAATCCGCGTCGGCAACCGCTCGCAGATCGACATCGCGCTGGCGGCCGACAACAAGGACATCGACGAGGTGGTCGTGATCGGTTACAGCGAAGTGAAGAAGACCGACCTCACGGGTTCGGTGACCAACGTCAAGATGGGCGACATCAAGGACATTCCGGTCGTGTCGGTCGACCAGGCGTTGCAGGGCCGCGTGGCCGGCGCCGACATCATGTCCACGTCGGGCGACCCGACCGCCTCGACCTCGATCCGCATCCGCGGAACCCGTTCGATCACCGCCTCGAACGAACCGCTGATCGTCGTCGACGGCATCATCGACGCCGTGCAAGACCTGAGCGACATCAATTCGGCCGACATCGAGTCGATCTCGGTGCTCAAGGACGCTTCGTCGACGGCCATCTACGGCGCACGCGGCTCGAACGGCGTCATCATCGTCACCACGAAGAAGGGCAATCCCACGGTGAGCAAACCGTGGATCACGCTCAAAGCCGACATGGGCTTCTCGCAGCTCCCCCGCAACCTCGACGTGATGAACGCCACGGAATTCGCCCTCTACCGCAACGACGTGACCTATTTCAACTGGCAGATGGGCAACCGCCCGGTTCAGGATTACACCTACAACGACCCTTACTCGCTGGGCAAGGGCACCAACTGGATCGACGAGATCACCCGCACGGCCCCCTACCAGAACTACAACCTCTCGGTGTCGGGCCGTTCGAAGACCAGCAGCTATTTCGTGTCGCTGGGTTACAGCGACATTCAGGGCATCGTCGACGACAGCGGCTTCCAGCGCACGACGGCCCGCGTCAACGTGTCGCACGACTTCGCCAAATGGTTCACGGCGGGCGTCAACTCGTCGCTCTCCTACCGCGACGAGGCCAACAACAAGGCCAATATCGGCGGTTCGTCGGTGTGGAACGCCGCGACCTATCTGGCTCCCGTGCTGCGTCCCGAGGATACCTACAACCCCTTCTACGGTTCGGGACAGACGATCAACAACCCGCGCTACACGATCGACCTGAACGAAAACACGCTGGAACGCTTCGCCTCGACCAACACGTTATATGTGGACATCAAACCCGTCGAGGGGCTGAAAATCAGCAGCAAGTTCACCTACTACCTCTACCAGCGCCACGACTACCGCTTCTATCCGAGCACGCTTCCCGTCAAGAACGAAGGCGAGGGCGGCGAGGGCTACCGCGCCGAGTACGACACGCGCACGCTCTCGACCGAGAATACCGTGACCTATGCCCGCACCTCCAAGACGGGACACTATTTCGACGTGATGGGCGGTTTCACGGGTTCGAAATCGCGCCTCAACGGCTTCGACCTCAACGCCAAGGGACTGATCGTCGACGACAACAAGTGGAACAACATGAACGGCATCTACGACAAGGAGAACTACACGAGCACCTCCTACACCAACTACATCACGAAGATGTCGGTGCTGGCCCGCGTGAACTACAACTACAAGAAACGCTACTACCTGACGCTGACCGGCCGCTACGACGGTTCGTCGAACTTCGCAGCCAACCACAAGTGGGGCTTCTTCCCCTCGGCGGCCGTCAAGTGGAACATCTCGAACGAATATTTCATGCGCCGCGTGCGCTGGATCGAGGAGCTGTCGCTGCGCGTGAGCGCCGGACGCACGGGCAACGACGCCATCAAACCCTACCGTTCGATCGAAGCCTACACCTCGACCTCGGGCGGCTATCTGCTGGGCGGCTCGCAATCGACGGCGTTCTATCCGGTGCGCGTGGCGAGCGACAACCTCACGTGGGAAACCACCGACCTCTACAACGCCGCCATCGACGCCTCGCTGTTCAAGAAACGCCTGAACATCACCTTCGAAGCCTACATCTCGAAGACCCGCGACCTGCTGCTCTCGGTCCAGAAAGCCTCGCAGTCGGGTTTCACGAGCCACTTCGAGAACATCGGCCGCACGTCGAACAAGGGCGTGGAGCTGACCGTCGAGACGCGCAACATCGTCAAACCCAAGTTCTCGTGGTCCACGTCGCTCACTCTCTCGCACAACAAGCAGATGGTCGAAGACATCGGTTCGGAGGATTTCGTCAGCGCCATGAACAGCCCCGGCAACAGCCAGTACATGATGTACGGCTATGTCAAGGGCCGTCCGCTCAACGCCCTCTGGGGTTTCAAATACGGCGGCGTGTGGCACAACCAGGAGGAGATCGAGCGCAACAAGGTGACCAACACTTATGTTTCGGCCACGACCTCGCTCAGCCCCGGACTGCCGCGCTACATCGACACCAACAACGACGGTTCGCTGGACCAGAAGGACCTGGTCTATCTGGGCAACGCCGATCCCACGATCTACGGCGGCCTGCAAAATACGTTCAACATTGGGCAGCTGAAAGTCGGCGTCTACTTCGCCTATTCGCTCGGCGGCAAGATCTACAACTACTCGGAACTTTACATGGCCGGAACCTACTCCTCGAACCAGTACCGCTACATGGCCAATTCGTGGCATCCGGTGCGCAACCCCGATTCCGACCTGCCCCGCGCCGGCGCCGTGCAGGTGCACGTGCCGAGCGACCTGCAGGTGCACGACGCATCGTACCTGCGTCTGAAAAACGTCTCGGTGGGCTACACGTTCGACCTGCGCAAGCGGGTGAAATGGCTGCGGGACATCACGCTGAGCGTCAGCGGCGAGAACCTCTACCTGTGGTCGAAATACAACGGCTTCGACCCCGACGTTTCGACATCGAGCGAAAGCTCGACCCTGCGGCGCGTCGACATGGGCGCCTATCCGCGGGCGCGCACGGTGATATTCAGCGTTCAAATCCGCTACTAATCAAAAACGACTACGATTATGAAATCGATGAAAATAGTTTTGCTGACGGTCGCGGCAGCGCTTGCAGGCGCCTGCTCGCTTCAGGAATCGCCCGAGTTTTTCGTCAACCGGAGCAATTTCTACCGCAACAAGTCGGAGTGCATCGCCGGGCTGAACAGCTGCTACATTCCGCTCAAAACGATCTATAATTTCAATTTCGGCGTGATGACCGAAGGGGTCACCGACCTGCTGTACCACAATTCGCCGACGGTATACGATTCGCGTCTCGAAATCTCGCCCGCGCTGCCCGGCTACGGGGCCACGGTGTGGACCCAGTGCTACAAGGCCGTGATGTACTGCAACGCCGCCATCGAAGGCATCCGCCACGCCACGGTGAGCGAGGACGACCGCAGCAAGCTGCTGGCCGAGGGCGTGATCCTGCGGGCGATGTATTACTACCTGCTCACGTCGGTCTTCGGCGACGTGCCCTTCTACACGGTCGACGTCAACACCGAGGAACTGCTCAACCAGACGGCCCGCCTGCCGCGCATGTCGGCCGTTGAAACGCGCAACTACCTGATCGAAGAGCTGATGAAGGTCGTTCCCGACCTCGACCAGGTGCGTTCGTCGGAGGTCGCCGACAACCGTATGGGTGCGGCCGTCGGGTGGATGCTCGCCGCCAAGATGGCGATGTGGAACAAACAGTGGGACACGGCGCTCGAAGCGCTGGGCGAGTTGGAAACGATCTACGGCACACTCGACCAGTACCCGCTTTCGGACGTTCCGTTCCGCATGAAGAACACCCCCGAGTCGATCCTCGAAATCCAGCACTCCTACACCTCCGGCGGGCTGATCTACACCTCGAACTACGCTTGTATCTGCATGCCCAACCAGACCACCGCCGAGTCGGGGTCGGACGTTTTCGACGGCGTGAAGATCGAGGAGCTGGGCGACGACGCCAACGTGTGGCCCGGCATGCGGCCCAACCTGGTTTTCAGCGCCGGCCTGCAGACCCGCACGGGCGGCGACCGCCGCGTGGAGATGAACCTCGCGTGGGAGTACGGCGGACAGGAGTTCAAAAGCGTCGCCACACGGCCCTGGCTGGGCCCCAAATTCTGGTGTCCCGGCATGCGCGACAGCTACGACTCGAACAATTACAAGGTGTTCCGCTATGCCGACGCCGTGCTGATGATGGCCGAGTGCTGGTGCATGAAGGAGAACCTCGAACAGACCAAGCACTATCTCAATCAGGTGAAGAGCCGTGCGGGCATCGCCGAGTTCTCGGCCTTCAAGAGCTGGGAGCGCACGCTCGAAGAGATTCAGAACGAGCGCGCCCGCGAACTGATCGGCGAGTTCCAGCGCAAGTTCGACCTCGTGCGGTGGGGCATCTGGTACACCAAGACCCTCGAATCGGCCGACTACGAAACCGTGCGCAACGCCATCCTGCCCTGCCACGAATACTACCCGATCCCCGATACGCAGGTGGTCTACTCGGGCTATGCGCTCGACAACAAGGAGTATGAGAAATACGGACTTTAACCTAAAAAACGGAACATTATGAGATTCAGCTATAAAGGCATTGCATGGCTGGCGGCGCTCTGCGGAGCGCTGAGCGGCTGCAACGAGCCGTTCGAACCGACGATCCGGCTGGCCGTGGACCAGAATTTGGTCGCACTGCCGGCGACGGAGGGCATGACCCGCGTGATGGTCTACTCGACCGGGGAGTGGTCGCTCTCCGTGGATTCGGAGTCCGGAGACGCATGGGCGCGGATCGACCGGAATTCGGGCCGCGAGAACGGCGACTTCGTTTTCGAATACGACACCAACGGCGGCTTGTCGCGCAAGGCGACGATCCGCATTCAGTCCGGCGGCCACACCTGCGAAGTGGTGATGTCCCAGGCCGCGGGAATCACCGACCCGACACTGACCGTCACACCCGGAAGCGTCGCGCTGCTGGGCGAGGGATGTCCCGTGACGATGACCCTTTCCAGCAACCTCGGTCCCGATCTGGAACGCGTGCAACACGAAATCTCCTACGGCGAGGAGAGCGGCGAAGGATGGATCGGCGACGTGACGCTCGACGACGCGTCGCTGCGCTTCACGGTGGCGGACAACACGACCGGAGTCCTGCGTTTCGCTACGATAACCCTCTGGGTTACCGACGGCAGCGACACGCGTTACGAAACCCGCGCCACCGTCTCGCAAAATTCCGAAGCGCTGCGCCTGACGATGACGCCCGCCGAAGAGACGCATGCGGCGGCGTCCTACGGCGAGACGTTCGAACAAGCCTTCGAGTGCAACATTCCGGAGATTTACGGCGAAATATCGCTCGTATGCGACTACCTGACCGGAGCCGACGGATGGCTGACGAATTACCGCATCGACCGCGAAGCGGGCCTGCTGAGCGTGAAGATCCCGGCCAATCCCGCCGCGCCGCGTTCGGCGCGCATCGCCCTGCGTTACGACGACGGCAAGGGAGGGGGTATCACCACCGACTACGTGACCCTGACCCAGGAGAAGTGCGACATCGGCGGCGTGGAAGGCGACCAGATGGAGGGTGAAAAGGACGACAACGAATGGTAACCGACTAAACAGACGCGAAAATGAAAAAGATACAGAATCTATTGATCGCCTGCAGCCTGCTGCTCGCGGGATGTTCCGAAACTCCCGAAGAGACCGACGGGCTGCCCGGACCCGCTCCGGTGAAATACGTTTCGCTGCGCCTCGACGCCGGAGCCGGCACGCGCGCCGGACTGGACGACGCCCTGCGGGTGAAGTTCCAGCCGGGCGACATGATCGACATCAACGGCACGGCCTACGAGGTCTTCCTGCTCGACGACGGAACGGCCGCCGTGCCCGAAGTCCCCGCAGCCGACCGCTACGAAGCGGTGTTCCCCTCGGCCTGCAATTTCCTCCAGCAGACGAAAGAGACCGCCAATTTCAAACTGCCGCTGGCGCAGTTCCATGCCGGTCCCGGCACATTCGGCCGCAACGCGATGCCGATGTACGGCGAGGCGGCGGGCATCGACGAAGAGAAAGGCTATGTGAACATCCGGCTGCACAACATGTGCGGCGTGCTGAAACTGACGCTGAAAGGCTCGGCGACGATCAATTCGATCCTCGTCGAGGACCGTTCGGGCGCTCCGATCTCGGGTTACGCCACGCTCGGAACCGACGACGGAGGAGCCAAAATCCTCGTGACCGACACGAAGAGTTCGGCACGCTCCCACCACCTGGTGATGAACTGCGGCGGTGCGGGCGAAGGCGTGACGCTGAGCGAAGGCGGAACCGATTTCCACATCGTGTTGCCCGCCCGCGAGTACGCCTCGGGGCTGAAAATCCGCATCACCGACCGTTCGCACCGGGCGATGACCGTCGATTCGCCGACGCCGCGCACGATCAAACGCAACGTCGTCACCGAAACCCCGGCGATCACCTACGCCCCCGACGCCGACCTGATCTTCGCCGAGTATTTCGACGCCTGCGTGTGGGGCGGCAACTACGCGGGCAACACGAAGGGCTATTCCCCCTCGCAGACCGAATCGCAGCAGAGCAGCGGCAGCCTGGCCGGAACGACCGCGGACAAATCGGCGACGGGCGTCGAGGAGGCCCCCTTCTATGTGATGGAAAACGCGGCAGGCACGGCGGATTACACCAACGTCTGGAATGCGGCCCCAAATGCGTCAGGCGGCAATGTTACGGCAAGCTATCTGCGCAACCGGAATCTCTACGACTGGACCTATCTGTACCGGTGTTCGGAGTTTCAGGGCTGTATGCGCATCAGTTCGCCCACATTGGGCCGCGGCAAAATCCACACGCCGACGATGAAAAACATTACCGACGGCAACGCCCATAAAGTCGAGATCACGTTCCGCGCCTGCTGCGCGCCCGGCGCCGACCAGGCCGACAATCTCGGCTGCTGGCTGGGAGACGGGCCGACCGGCAAAAACAACGGGGAAATCTGCGAAGAGGTCTACGTCAACGGCGAATCGGTCCCCGTCACCAACAAACAGTTCGCCTATATTCCGATTTCCAAAATCGGGAGTTCCGGCTGGTCCGAGATACGGTTGGTTGTCAGCGGATTTACCAAGATCAGTGCATTCAATTTCATGAAACAGCAGAACACGAATGCGACGAAGACCCTCTTTTTCGTCGACGACATCGAGGTCCGCCTGCTGGATTGACAAACCCCTTCAAAACAAAGACACCATGAAAACGATAAACAGTTGGAAACTGCTGCTGCTGACGCTCCTCGCGGGCTGTGCGGCAGCCTGCACCGATGATCCGGACGAAGTCCCCGTCATCGAACTCGGGGCCGTCAAAGGCGAATACATCGTGCCGGCGCAGAGCGGAACGGTCGAGGTCGAGGTCTACAGCAACCGCGGCTGCAACGTCTCGTTTCTCGAAGCAACCCCCTGGGCCGAGGCCCACGCCGACCGGATTCCGGGCGACGGCTCGTTCAGCGTCACCTACGAAGCCAACGACTCCTTCTCCCGCGTGGCGCGCCTGCTGTTGCAGGACGACAGCGGACGCCGCCGCGACACGGTCTACATCCGTCAGGAGGGGCTGATCGAGGAGCGGCTGGTGTTTCCCGCGCCGAATATCTCGGTGAAGGGCAGCGCCGCCGAAGGGTCCGTTTCGGTTCCGCTCGACACCAACATCGGTTCGGACCGCCTCTCAACGAAGATAGTCTATCCAGACGAAGAGGCCGCCAACTGGCTCTCCGATGTCCGCATCGACGACGCTTCGGGCAAATTGCTCTTCGCCACGCAGGCCAATCCCGATCCGGAAAACATGCGTTCGGCGGAGATAACCCTCTCGTTCACCAACGGCTGGAACAAAGTTACGGCGGCCAAGCTCTACATCGTGCAGGCCAACGCCCGCGACGATTTCGGAACCGAGAAAACTTTCGCGGAGATCCGCGCCCTGTGCGGTCCCGGGCAGGTCGTAACCGTCGAAAACGACTATTACATTTCAGCATGGGTGGTCAGCGACGCCGCGGGCGGCAACATGGGGGCCAACCTCATGACCACCGAATCGACGATCAACTACGAGGTATGCAAGAAGACCGCCTACGTCGAGAGCATCGACGGCAGCCTGGGCTTCCTGATCGAGACCGAAACGGCCGACGACAACATCTTCATGCGTTACAGCCGCATCCAGCTCTCGCTCAAAGGCGTGCGGCTCGTGCACGACACCGATCCCGACCGTTTCGCCCTCAAAGGCGTGAAGTCGGCCATGATCATCAGCTCGGAGCTGGGCACGGCGGCGGACATTCCGCGCAAGGAGAAGCGCATCGGCCAGCTGACCGACGACGACATCTACACCTACGTCACGCTCACCGACTGCGAACTGCCGATCCGCAAGGGCCCGCTGACGCCGATCAACGAGGGCTACGCCAACGCCACGGGCGCCAACCGCACGGAGAAGTGCGCATCGCTCGTGCGCGACATCGAGGGCGAGCACATCTACCTCTACACCAACACGACGTGCCTCTACCGCCGCGACGGCAGCCGCCTGCCCTACGGTTCGGGCAAACTTTCGGGCATCGTCGTCCACGAGCTGTTCCCGCGCTTCGAGTGGGAGGACAACGCGAGCGGCGACGACGAATCGTACGGGTATATCGGCCGCTACCAATTGCGCCACGTCTCGAAATCGGATTTCGACGGACTGGCCGAAGATTTCGAGGACAGTTTCTCGGCGCTGCTGACCGAATACCGTTTCCTGCAATACGACAACAACAAGGTCTACCCCACCTACGGCACGAACGGCTACCTGACGCACAGCTACAAGGACGGCACCGGCGCGATCAAGATTCTCGCCAACGAGGATTTCAGCTACCTCGGCCCCGTGGGCAACAAGTCCTCGTTCATCTTCGGGTCGAACACCGGCAACGTCAACGGCATGGGCATCATCCTCGAAGACGGAACCGACTGGTGGCGCGACAATCCCGACGTGAACAGCAACACGTCGGGCGACACGTCGGGCGCCGGCAAGGGCAAGGTTCCGCGCAAGAACAGCGCCGAAGGCCCGGCATGGGTCGACTGGTACTGGTGGGACAAGGCCAACGACCGCGGGCATGCGTGGATCGTGAACTTCTCGACCGAAGGAATCTCGACCGACGTGCTGTCGATGCAGGTAAGCGTCCTGAACGACCGTTACGACAGCGGCAAATACGGTTCGCCCCGCTATTTCGACGTGGCATGGTCCGAGACGGGCGACATGAACGCCGACGGCGACTGGACCTACATCGCCTCCTACACCGTGCCCGACATGGCGCGCTGGACCCCCGCGACACGCTACTGGCAGTATGCGGGCTGGAAACCCGTCGACGTGAAGCTGCCGCTCGAAATGCTCGGCAAGAAGAATGTCTACATCCGTCTGCAGGCGGCCCGGAACCTCGGCGGAAGCCTCGACGAGTACGCCGCACAGCCGATCGACTCGCCGTCGTGCATGAACTATTTCGCCATCCGTTACAACAAGAAATAACCGCGCAGCGGCCGGGACCGGGCAATCCGTTCCGGCCGCTGACGCCAAAATCCCGAACTTATGCGAAAAACACTGATCCTTGCCGCCGCACTCCTCTCCGCCGCGTGCGCCGAGGTCCCGCAACCCGAAATCGACGTCATTCCCCGGCCCTTGTCGGTGGAGCAGGGCGACGGCGCGTTCCGCCTCGACCGCAGCTGCCGGATCGGTTACGACGCCCCCTCGCTGCAATCCGTCGCTGCGCTGTGCGCCGGTTACCTGACCGAAGAGGGTGTGCGGAAACCCGTCGTAGAGGACAAACCCGTACACAAAGGCATCGACCTCCAGCTGGACGGCACGCTCGCCGGCGAGGAGTACACGCTGAGCGCAACGAAGAAAGGCGTGTCGATCTGCGGCGGATCGCCCCGGGCAGTGCTTTACGGCGTGCAGACCTTGCGCCAGCTCATCGACGGCGACCGGGTTCCCATCGTGGAGATCCGCGACGAACCCCATTTCGGCTACCGCGGAGCGATGTTCGACGTGGCGCGCTATTTCTACCCCGTGGAGGATGTCAAACGGTTCATCGACATCCTGGCGCTGCACAAGCTCAACACCTTCCACTGGCACCTGACCGACGACCAGGGATGGCGTATCGAGATCAAACGCTATCCCGAACTGACACGCATCGGGTCGCAGCGCCGGGAAACGCTGATCGGCCATTACAAGACCTCGAAGGAATACGACGGCACGCCCCACGGCGGCTACTATACGCAGGACGAGATCCGTGAGGTGGTGGCCTATGCCGCCGAGCGCTGCATCGACGTCATTCCCGAGATCGAGCTTCCCGGACATTCGATGGCGGCCCTGGCGTCGTATCCGTGGCTGGGGTGCACGAAAGGTCCCTACGAGGTGCGCACGACATGGTATTACAGCAGCGACGTGCTCTGTGCGGGCCGCGAAACGACCTTCGAATTTCTCGAAAACGTGCTTACGGAGGTGCTCGGACTCTTTCCGTCGAAATACATCCACGTCGGCGGCGACGAATGTCCCAAAATGCGGTGGAAAGCGTGTCCCGACTGCCAGCGTCGCATGCGCCGGGAGGGGCTGAAGGACGAGAACGCCCTTCAAAGCTATTTCGTGTGCCGCATCGAGAAGTGGCTCCACGCCCACGGCCGCGAAATGATCGGCTGGGACGAACTGCTCGAAGGCGGCGTCACGCCCTCGACGATCGTCATGTCGTGGCGCGGCGCGGAAGGCGGCATCGAGGCCGCGAGGCTCGGCAACCGGGCCATCATGTCCCCGCGATTCTATTTCTACCTCGACTATTACCAGACCTCCGACTCGGAGAAGAACGGCGAACCGCTCTCGATCGGCCGCAACGTCCCGATCCGCAAACTCTACGGCTACGATCCCTTCGACCGGCTCGACGAGACGCAAAGCCGCAATATCCTCGGCATCCAGGCCAATCTGTGGACCGAGTACATCGCCACGATGGACCACGCCGAATATATGCTGCTGCCGCGTCTGGCTGCCATGTCGGAGGTAGCGTGGGCGACGGAAAGGCGCGACTACGACGATTTCGTGCGCCGGCTCGGAACCCTGCGCGGGCTGTACGACCGCGAGGGCTACCGCTATGCCGACTTCGTCTTCCGGGGTATCGAATAACGCACCTTAAAACGCAAAAAATGAAAAGACTACTGCTTCTCGCCCTCTTCGCCGCCACGGCGGCCCCCTCGAAATCCGCCACGGAGGGGTGGCTCGATCCGGAGATTTTCGCCGTGAACCGCGCACCGATGCGCACGAGTTTCATCGCCTTCCCCTCGGCCGCCGACGCCGTTCCGGAGAACGACCACACCCTTTCGCCCCTCTACCGCACGCTCAACGGCGAATGGTCCTTCCTGCGCGTGGACCGTCCGGGCGCGGAGCCCGAAGGATTCTTCCGCACCGGGCACGACGACTCGTCGTGGGGCGTGATGCCCGTTCCGGGGCTCTGGGAACTGAACGGTTACGGCGATCCGGTCTACACGAACAAGCCCTATCCGTGGCACAAATTCTTCGAGGTGAATCCTCCGCAGGTTCCCCATGAGCAGAACTACACGGGACTCTACCGCCGCACCGTCGCGGTTCCCGCCTCATGGAAGGGCCGCGACGTCTTCATACACATCGGCTCGGCCACCTCGAACGTGACGCTCTGGGTCAACGGCCGCGAGGCGGGTTACAGCGAGGACAGCAAGCTCGAAGCCGAGTTCGACATCACCCGTTACCTGAAACCCGGCGGCGACAACCTGATCGTGCTGCGCGTCAACCGCTGGTGCGACGGTTCGTACCTCGAAGACCAGGATTTCTGGCGCCTTTCGGGCATCGGCCGCGACTGCTACCTCTACGCCCGCGACAAGCGCCGGCTGGCCGACGTGCGTCTGACGCCCGATCTGGTGCACGACTACCGCGACGGCACGCTGCGTGCCGAGGTGACCACGACGCCGGGCGTCGGCGGCGTGCGGCTGACGCTCCGCGACGACGGGGGCCGCACGCTCGACATCCGCACGCTCACGCCCTTCCGCAACAACGCCGGGACGACATTCGAAGTCGCCGCCCCGAAGCCGTGGAGCGCCGAGGCCCCGAATCTCTATACGCTCATGGCCGAAGCCCTCGCCGTCGACGGTTCGGTGACCGAAGCCGCGGCCTTCCGCGTCGGGTTCCGCAAGGTCGAGATCCGCGGCGGACAGCTGTTGGTCAACGGCAAGCCGATTCTCATCAAAGGCGTCAACCGGCACGAAATGGAGCCCAATACGGGTTATTATGTCACACGCGAAGAGATGGTGCGCGACATCCGCGAGATGAAGCGTCTGAACATGAACGCCGTGCGTACGTGTCACTATCCCGACACGCCGCTGTGGTACGACCTCTGCGACGAATACGGGCTTTACGTCGTGGACGAGGCCAACGTCGAGTCGCACGGCTGGCACTATCGCGACAAGTCGAAGAACCTGGCCGGCAACCCCTCTTTCGCCGCCGCACACCTCGACCGCAACCGCCGCATGGTGCTGCGCGACTACAACCACCCCTCGATCATCGTCTGGAGTACGGGCAACGAGGCCGGCAACGGCCCCAACTTCGAACGCTGTTACGACTGGATCAAATCCTTCGACCCGTCGCGCCCGGTGCAGTACGAGCAGGCCTCCTACCACGGGGACTACAACACCGACATCGTCTGCCCGATGTACTGGAGCTACGAGCAATGCGGGAAATACCTCGCCGGCGATCCCGCGAAGCCGCTCATTCAATGCGAATACGCCCACGCCATGGGCAACTCGCTGGGTGGGTTCCGCGAGTACTGGGAGATGATCCGCCGCGAGCCGAAATACCAGGGCGGCTTCATCTGGGACTTCGCCGACCAGGCCCTCGCCTGGCGCAGTCCCGAAGGGAAGCTGGTCTACCGTTACGGCGGCGACTACAACGCCGCGGACGCTTCGGACAGCACGTTCTGCTGCAACGGCGTGCTGGCCGCCGACCGCACGTGGCACCCCCACGCCTACGAGGTCAAACACCAGCACCGGCCGATCCACACCTCGGCCCTCGATTTGGAAAAGGGCGTTGTGAACGTCTGCAACGAGAACTTCTTCACGGACCTCTCGCCCTACCGGCTCCGCTGGGAGATCACCTCGGACGGGCGGCCCGTGCTGAGCGGCGTCATCGAGCGTCTCGACGTAGCGCCGCAGGCCACCGCCGCCGTGACGCTGGGTTACAAGCCCGAACAGCTCCGCGGCCTCGGCGGCGAGCTCCTGCTCACGGTGCGTTACCAACTGCGAGAACGGCTGGGACTGCTCGACGCGCTCCACGAGGTCGCCGCCGACCAGTTCGTACTCCGCGGGGACGATCCGGCGGCCCGCTTCGCCGTCAAGGCTCCGGCCGGAGCGCTCCGCGTCGCGGACAGGACCGTTTCGGGCGAGGGATTCTCCCTCACGTTCGATCCGGCGAGCGGTTTCATCCGTTCATACCGCCTGCACAGCGTCGAGCTGCTGGCAGGGCCCCTGCGGCCCAATTTCTACCGCGCGGCCACGGACAACGACCTCGGCGTGCGCCAGACGGGGAAATACCCCGACAGCAGGATGTGGGCGACGGCCGGGCTGCGGCCTGTCGATTTCGTTCTCACGAAGGGGGTCGATGAGGTCAAAGCCGTCGCAGACTACACGATCCCCGCCGTGGGCGCGAAACTGACGCTCACCTACACGATCGCCGCCGACGGGTCGGTCCGCGTCTGCGAGACGATGACCGCAGACCCGGCACGCAAGGATGTCGCCGACCTGATGCGTTTCGGCATGGCATTCGAGACCCCGGGGATGTTCGACGCCGTGGAGTACTACGGACGCGGCCCCATGGAGAATTACCCCGACCGTTTCAGCGCGGCTTTCGTGGGACGATATGCACAGCGTGTCGCCGACCAGTTCCATATGAAATACGCCAGCCCCCAGGAGTCGGGAACGCGCGGAGGACTGCGCTGGTGGAGGCTGACCGACGCCTCGGGATTCGGGGTCGAGATCTGCTCCGACGGTCATTTCTCAGCTTCGGCAATTCCCTACTCCATTCCGCAGCTCGACAACGGTACGACCGAATACGTCCGACACCCGGGCGACCTCGTCTCAGACGGACGCACGCATGTCAATATCGAGAGTCTTCAGTCCGGACTCGGGTGCGTGAACAGCTGGGGACGGCTGCCATTACCCGAATACCGGATGCCGTATAAGGACTATGAGTTCAGGTTCCTGCTGAAACCCGTAACCAGGGGCAGGTAAAAAATCGCCGGACCATCCGGAATAAACCATCGGCGGGAGTTGCGTTCTCAAAACGTAACTCCCGCCGATATGTTGTTTTTCAAGCTTTCATTCGGAATTCAAAAGGTGAGAATTTTCTCCTCGCCGGGCCGGAAATCGAGCGAGCGAGCGTCGTCTTTCCAGCGCACCCGGCAGGAACCGCCGAACCGGCTCCGGACCGTGACCCGCTCCGGAACTCCCTTCCGCCAGCGGATGCCAACCTCGAAACCTCCGCGGGCACAGAATCCCCGCACCTCGCCGTCGGGCCATGCCGCCGGAATCGCCGGAAGCAGGTCGATAAATCCCCGGTGGCTCTGAACGAGCATTTCGGCAATGCCGGCCGTCGCTCCGAAATTGCCGTCGATCTGGAACGGCAGCGCATTGAGCAGGTTGCGGTAAACGCCGCCCTCTTTTTTGTTTTCCTGGGTGGGATCGACATAATTCAGCAGGTTACCCAGCGTCGCCCAGGCGCGGTCGCCGTCGAGCAGACGCGCCCACAGGGAGGTTTTCCACGCCATGCTCCACCCCGTCGTCCGATCGCCGCGGTCGAGAAGCGTCTGCCGGACAGCGGCGAACTCGACAGGCGTCGCTGGCGTGATCTCCGAACCGGGATAGAGCCCGAAAAGGTGCGACACATGGCGGTGCTGCGGTTCGGTCTCGCGGTACTCCCGATCCCACTCCAGCAATTGTCCGTGCGAGCCGGTCCGGTAGGGACGCAGCCGCACGACCTGCTCCCGCAGGGTTGCGGTCAGTTCGTCGTTGACGCCGAGCGTATCGGCCGCCGCGATCGTCCGGGTGAAAAGGTTACGAATGACGGCGATGTCCATCGTAGGACCCGAGCAGACCGAAGCCTCACGGCCGTTCGGCAGGTAGAAATGATTCTCGGGCGAGGTACCGACAGGAGTAGTCAGGTGCCCCTCGCCGTCCTCGGCGAGCCATCCCGAGCAGAAGCGAGCGGCACCGGCCATCAGCGGATAGTGCTCCCGCAGGAACGCCTCGTCGTGCGTAAAAAGGTAGTGCTCCCAGATATGGTCGCAGAGCCACGCTCCGGACATGTTCCAGAAGAACCAGTAGACGAATCCGTCGCTGGGATACCCCTCCCGCCACAGCGAAACGTTGTGATGGATGGCCCAGCCGTCGAGCCCGTACATGTCGCGGGCAACCTTCGCCCCGCTCGCCGCGATCTCGCGGATGAAACGGAACAGCGGCTCGTGACACTCCGAAAGATTCGTCACTTCGGCAGGCCAATAGTTCATCTCCAAGTTGATATTGAGCGTATAGCCCGAGTTCCAGGGCGGCATCCGTTTATCGTTCCACACGCCCTGCAGATTGAGCGGCTGGCCGCCCGGCCGCGATCCGGAGATCATCAGGTAACGTCCGAACCGGAAGAACAGCGCAGCCAACCCGGCATCGCCGCTTCCGGGGAACTCCCGCAACCGCACATCCGTAGGTTTGGCCGCCTGTCCGTCCGGAGTCGGCAAGGTCAGTGCGGCCCGGTTGTAAAGAGCTCTGAAATCGGCTTCATGCGCTTGTTTCAGCGTTTCATAACCAATACCCCGCAGCGATTCCTCCTGTGCAACGATCCGGGCCGCGGGATCGGCACCCTCCCGGCCGGGGCTTTTGTCGGGACCGTTATAAGAGGTTGCGGCGAGGAGCACGAAGGTCGCCTCACGGCAGTTGCGGACAAGGATGGCGCCGTTGCGGACCGTCAGCTCGCCCTCCACGGAAACCGGAACGACACGCGCTTCAAAGCGCATCCCCGCACCTCCCGGACGGTCGTCGTAGATGATCTGATCGCTGCGGAGCAGATTCCCCGCGGCATCGAAATACTCGGGATGGAGGCGCTGAGTGCCCGCAGCCTGCAAGGCCTCAACCGTCCGGCGCTGCACATGCGCCGGGGCCCTGCCCGACATCACAAGCCCCGAACCCGCATCTTTCACATCGACATCATGCGGCGAAGAGAGACTGAGCACGAAATGGAGCACAGGACGGTCGGCTTTCAAGCGGAGTACAACGGCCTGATGAGGATGCGAAGCGAAAACCTCGCGGACGATATGCGCCCCGCCCTGCTCATAGGAAGTGGTAATGACGCCCCGGTCCATATCGAGCGCATGCACGTAGTCGCTGACAGGGCCCCGCATCCGGAAATCGAGGAACAGATCGCCGAAGGGCTGGTAGGCTTCGTTCAACCGGCCGACCCACTCCCGCTGCATGATTGCCTCGGCATCGTCGTTTCGGCCTTCGGCGATCAACCGGAGCACCTCGTCCTTCCGGTCGGCGAGAACAATTCCCCCGACAGCCGTGCCGGGCTCCCCGCTGTACAGCGTATTCTCGTTGAACTGAATGCGTTCACGCCGCGTGTCGCCGAAAACCATGGCCCCCAAACGTCCGTTACCCACGGGCAGGGCCTCCTCCCACACGCGGGCAGGCGTCGTGTACCACAGCCGGTCGGTCTGCGCGGCCAGCGGCAGAGCCAACAGCCCCAATACCGCCGATAGACAAAACCTGCGTTTCATCGCTTTTTGAGTTCAATCGTGTAATTCCGTCCGCGGACGGTCGTCAGTTCGAGTGTCGTTTCACCGTCGGCGCAAGTCGTTCTCACATCGCCGTCCACACAGGATGCCTCGAAAAGTCCGTGCAGGCGGAGCCGCGTGGTGAAGGGCTGTTCGGGGGTCACGACCTGCGCTTCGGTGAGCTGGCCCATATGGTCGACCGCAGGACGGCGCATGTCGGGTTCGCAGAGCGAAAGCCGGCTGCTGCCCCCGCCGCACTCCTGCCAAATGTAGGAGAGCGGGATATTCACCTCCGTCACCGGCAGTCCGGGATACTCCGCCGCCGCATCGAACAACGCCGCGAAGAGCGTGCCGTCCGTCCGCAGCCGGACGATATGCGCCGCAGCATCCTGCCGCACCACTTCGACGGGCCCCTTGTCCGAAAGCAGGCGCGCCGCGGCTTTCCGGTCGGATTTCGGGAGCATGTAGTACAGATAGGAGGCTCCCTGCGGCGCAGTTCCGTGATCGATCCGGGCCCGGGTGAAAGGTCCCTTTTCGTCGAGGAGAATCCCGGCGTCCTTTACGGCATAGACGATACCCGCATGATCCGTGGCGAGCGTGCCGCCCGCCGTCCGCCTCACCCTGCCCGGAGCGCCGTCGCCGCACGACTGGAAGAGCGTCGTCACGGTCGGATTCGCAGCATCGTCGCAACGGATGCCGGAGCCCATGCAAAGCACCGTATCACCGAAGAAAAAGACCGACTTGTCGGCCCGCAGGTCACCGTCGTAGGCCCGGGCATGCATCCGGAACGAGAACATCGCCGTCCGGTCGTCGGCCGCCACCCCCGCGAGGAACGACTCGTCGGAATAGTTGCGGTGGTCGGAGAAACCTTTCCGGTGCTTCTTCTCCTTCAACACGTCATACGGCAGCAGGATGGAGGTCGTGCCGGGAATCAGGCTCCAGTCGAAATCCTCCGACTGTGGATTGAACGACTTCACGCCGTTCCGCAGGTCGAAATACTCCACCTGCCCGTTCGAAAGGTAGCGTCCGGCAAGGTTCTCCGTATCGGAGGACTCGAAATCCCAGATGTATTTGCTGAAACCCTTGACGTTGAAGTGAAAATCGGAGTTCCGGACCACCAACAGTCCCGAATAGGGCATGAACAACGCCCCGCAGGGAGCCTCCTCGGCCTTCACGGGACTCTGCCAGGCACGTTCGAGCAGTTCCGCCTCGCCGACGGTGGCCGTGTACGAAAGATCGGAATCCACCTGATCGAGGACCTTCCCGACCTGTGCCGGATAGTCGCGCAGCAGGCGTTTGACCGCCGCCAACAGGTCGGCGTCGGGTTCCGGAAAGGCATAGGCGGCATAGGAGAAGGCCGGCAGGAGTTCCTGCAACACCTCCTGCCCCAGCGGGAAGCGGCCTGCCGTCCCGGCCGGAACGCACAGCCCGGCACAGAAGAAACGATAGGTCAGAAGCCCCCGTTTCAGGTTGTGCAGCGTCTCCGCGGAGAGTGCGTAGGGCGTGTCGTGGAGCAGGTAGGCCACCAAAGCCCCCGCATAGAGCGCATGCGGATAGTAGGCGCTGTTGTAGGCGCCCCGGTGGTGATACCCCGAACCGTCGGATTTGAACGTCCCGAAATAGCCCGGGCCGAAGCCCAGCGCATTGTTCATATAGTCGCGGAACGCCGTCAGCGCAGTCTCCCGCTCCCCTTCGGGCAGCAGCAGCGCATAGACCAGCTTCGGCAACGCCAGCGCCCGCAGGTTGTCGGCGACCTCGCCCGGATGCCCGGGATCGAGGTAGCAGATGCCGAACATCGTCAGCCACCGCAGCGTCTCCAGCTCCCGGGCGAGCGTCGCGGCCGGAAGATCGTCCCGCAGCAGGAACAGCGAGTGAAAATAGCCTGTACTGCGCAGTTTCTCGAAACAGAGCGACCCCAACCCGCTGCCGTCGGCCCACCCCTGGTCGTTGAACCAGTCGTAAATCCTCAGCAGACGCTCCAGACTCTCTTTGTTGCCGTTCTTGCGGTAATCGAGCGCCAGCGGCAGGAGCACGTTTTTGTTCAGGTCCATGAAATAGAGGGTCCGTTCACCATCGATCGTCTTCGGAGTGCGCATCGGATAGAGCGACTCGGTCATCGCATATTTTCCGCCGGCTCGCACACCCCGGCGGATAAAGTCCGCCTCGCCCGCCCGGCGGCGTTCCACCCACGCGCCTTTTGCATCCTCCGGCCCCAGATACCAACGTTCGAGTCGCCCGGCGATCCGGGCGACCTGCTCCGGCGAAGCCTGCACGGTCCGGGCCGGATCGGGCTCCGCACGGCGGTATTTCATGAAATCGGGAATCAGGCTGAAATCCGTGCGGTTCACCCGCACCTGGAAATCGGACATCTTCTGCCACGAAACGTTGCGCGAAAATTCCAGACAGTCCAGGTAGACGGTCCCGCCCCCGGCGACTTCCGGAAAACGGATCTCCACATCGGAAAGCCCCGCCTTGGGCCTTTTGCCCATATCCTCGCGGAATTTGTTCCACACACAACGCCACCCCCGGAACCCGAGTTCGCAGGCGACCTCGCAGACATCGGCGCCCTCCGCATTGCGGAACACAATGTGCAACGGCTCCGCCGCCGGACGCTCGTTGTAGATCCAGAGGGCGATGCCGCCGTTCGGAGCCCCGGCGGCCTGCTCCAATCCCATCGGGTTCCCGATACGGACGACGGCCCCGGGCCTCCAGTCGATCCGCAGCGACCTCTTCCCCAGTTTGAACCTCTCCGCCGAATAGCTCAACCGGGCGTTCTCTGCGCTCCACGCATCTGCCTGCGGAGTTTCGAACGAATAAATCTGCGCCCGGACGCCTGCGGCGGCGGCCAACAGCACGGCCGACAGCAAAAACAGTTTTTTCTTCATAGTTACGTATGGTTCCTTATGAAAAACGGCGCGCAATGCGCGCCGTTCATGCAGTAGTGGTCCGTTACAATCCCCAGCCCGGGTTCTGTTTGAACTTGGGCATCAGGTCGAGCTGCGTCTGCGGGATGGGCATCAGTTCATTGCGGCCCTCGCGCGTATAGTCGTAGATCAGGTACGACGACTTGGTCGTAGCGCTCCAGTCAACGATATCCTGCGCCGTTTGGCGAATGGTCGAATAGTAGATACCCCAGCGGATCAGGTCGCACTTGCGGTGTCCCTCGAAGCAGAGTTCATACGAACGCTCGTTGCGGATGGCTTCGCGCAATCCGTCCTGCGAGAGATTCGACAGATCGTGCTTCTGATCGCCGAACGCACGACGGCGTACGAGATTCAGTGCCGCATGCGCCGTCTCGGTCGGGCCCTGCGATTCGTTCAGCGCCTCGGCGTAAAGCAGCAGCAGGTCGGCATAACGCAGCACATACCAGTTGACCGTCGAGTTATAGTTCTGGCTGTAAAGCGGCGAGTTCTTGGAATACTCCTCGATGTCCCACTTGGCAGGCGTGAACCTGATGCGCTGTTCATCCTTCTTCTGGTCGGTAATCTCCGGACGTTTGCCGGTCTTCGATTCGGTGAAGTCCGCAGCGGTCTCGAGCCACTCCATGTAGTTTTGCTTGCCGTCGGTCTCCACCACCGTATAGGTATCCTTCACGCCGTCGACCGTAATCGTCACCGTACCTTTAAATCCGTAGCAGTAATCGGCAACCGAAAGGGTGCGGCGGGGATCGTCGGGAAGGGCGTTCTCCCACTTTTGCACGAAAGGATAGACCACCCTCCAGCGGGCCTGGCAGGTACCGCGGTTGCCGGCCTGCGACGTCAGAACGCCGTTCCATTTGCCGATCATGCCCACGGGATCGGACGAACCGGTTTTCGAATTCCAGTAGAACGACACTTCGACCAAACTCTCGGTGGGGTCCCAAACGCTGGCGCCCGAATTCTCCCACAAAGTGCGGAATTTGGGAAGCAGGCCGTGGCGGCCCGACTCGACGACGATCTTCGCTGTCTTGACGGCTTCGGCCCACTTCGACTCATCCTTCACGGGATATCCGGCCCAGGTGCAGTACACCTTGGTCAGCAGGCCCAGCGCACCGCCTTTCGAGAAGCGGAAATCGTTGGACGAACGCACGTGGTCGTCATTGGCCCACGGCAGCACGTCGGCGGCATATTTCAAGTCCTCCTCGATAAACGCATAGACCTTCTCAGGCGGAACCTGCTCGAAATAGTCGTTGGGCTTGTAGGACTCGGAGGTCGAGGTCACCAGCGCCACGTTGCCGAACCAGCGCACCAGTTCGAAATAGTAGAGCGCACGCAGGGCACGGGCTTCGGCGATGTAGTAGGTCGCCAACTGCTTGTCGCCCTCGGACCATCCCGTCATGCTGCGTTCGAGGGTCTCGATGCAGCTGTTGGCGTTGTAGACGGCATTGTAGAGCGTATTCCACGTCTGGGCGATCTCCTTGGTGGAGGCATTGTGAAAATTGGTGGGAATCTCGCGCGGCGAGGAGGTCGTATTACCCTCGACCTGCGCCTGGTCAGTGCCCAGCGTAAAGAGCATCGAAAGGTGGTAGCCGTAGACGTACTGCGAGGTCATCGACTGGTAGACGCCCAGCAGGACCAGCTCCGCTTTCTCCACGTTGTCGACGAACGTCATCGGCACCTCGACCTTCGACTCCTCGTCCAGATCGCAGGAAGAGAAAAGCAGCGCAACGGCGGACAATATGAATAAGTATTTTTTCATGGTTCTTCGGTATTAAAGTGTGAGATCGATGCCAAAAGTGAATACCTTGCTCTTGGGATAGGCGCCCCAGTCGAGGGCCGGCGTGGTGGGGCTCGACGAAGCGACGCTCACCTCGGGGTCGTAACCCGAATACCCCGTCACGACAAAGAGATTCTGCGCCGAGAAATAGACGCGCAGCCGGTTCACGTAGAACCTGCGCGTGAGTTTCTGGGGCAGCGTATAGCCGAAGGTGAGGTTTTTCAGGCGCAGGAACGAACCGTCCTCGATGAAACGCGAGTAAACCTCGTTCTTGATGTAACCGTTGTACTTGGGCACCGAGTTCGAAGCGTTGGTATCGGTCCAGCGTCCGGCGACCTCGGCCATCATGTTGTAGTTCTTCTCCATGGTGGTATTGCTGTACAGGCGCGTAGCGTTGTAGACATCGTTGCCATAGTTGAACTGGAACATGAAACTCAGGTCGAAACCTTTGTAATTGAACGTATTGGTGATACCTCCGAAGAAGAGCGGCGTACCGTTTCCGATCTTGGTGCGGTCGGCCGTGGTGATCTTGCCGTCACCGTCCTTGTCCTTGTACTTGACGCAGCCCGGGCCGAAGTTGTTGCCGAAATTCTCCGACATGTCGACCACCCCGTCGCGGAGCACCAGCTTGCCGGCACCCTCGTTCCACACGAAATCGTCGGACTGGTAGATGCCGTCGAACTCGTAGCCGTACATGTCGCCGAGCGACGAGCCCACCCGGGCAACGTAATCGTTGACATAGTCCGCGGACCATCCCGAGGTGAACAGACGCGACTGCTCGCCGCTGGCCAGCGCACGCAGCTCGTTGCGGATGAACGAAATGTTAAAATTCGTCGTCCAGCGGAATCCGCCGCGGGTGTCAAAATTCGTCGACGAAATCGCCAGCTCGATACCCTTGTTACGGATTTTGCCGATGTTCTGCCACTGCGAGGTGAAGCCCGTCACGCCGGGAAGCGAGGCGTTCATCAGCAGGTCCTTGGTGTCCTTGATGAAGAAATCGGCCGTAAAGTTCAGGCGGTTGTCGAACAGACCCAGGTCCAGACCGAGGTTGGTGCTCTGCGAAGCCTCCCAGCGTAAATCATCGTTGGCCAGCTGCTTGGGTTGCAGGGCGATCATCTGGTCGGTGCCGATGCCGATGGGCACCTTGGAGTAGAGCATCAGCGAAAGGTAGTTGGTGATGCGGTCATTACCCACCTGACCCCATCCCAGACGGAGTTTCAGGTTGGAAATCGTGCGCTGGTTCTTCATGAATTTCTCCTCCGAAATGCGCCATGCGGCCGAGAAGGCGGGGAAAACACCCCACTTGTTGCCATCGCTGAAAACGGTCGAACCGTCGGCACGCAGCGTGGCATCGAAGAAATAGCGATCACGGTAGTTGTAGTTGACACGGCCGAAGAACGACACGAGCATAGCCTCGGCATAGTTGGTCACCACTTCGGTAGGCTTGGCGCCCAGTCCCAGGTTGTTGTTGCCCAAATTGTCGAACGGAAAGTCCATGGCCGTACCTTTGAGATACTCGGTCGAATTGCCGGAATTCTCCTGGCCGATCAGCACTTCGAGGGAGTGCCCCGCCTTGCGGCCCATCTTGTAGGTCAGCAGGTTGGAGTTCGACCAACGCATGTTGCGGCCCATCTGCGTTGAGCCGTAGGGAGCATTGTTCGAAATGGCCTGCCGCGACTGCTCGTGGTAGAATTTATCGTCACGGTAGTTTGCTACGTTGTAGGTGCCGGTGGTTTTCAGCGTCCACTTCTTGCCCAGTTTGAAGGTCAGGCCCAGGTTGCCGATCCACTGCTCGGTGCGCCGTTTGTTGGTCACCGACTCGGTCTGGATGATCGGGTTGACCTGCGCCAAGTTACCCGAGGTGTTCTCTTCGACCAGCGGGTCGACGGCCGTGTGGAGCATCTCGTAGTCGCTCATGCGCAGACCGCCCGTAGGACGTGCGCGGAGCACGGTGCCCAGCATGTTGAAGCGACCCTGGTCACCCGAGGTGCCGATACCGCGCTTGTCGGTATTGGCGTAGTTGAGCTTGATGTCGGCGGTCAGCCACTTGGTCACCTTCTGGTTGAGGGTGGCCTTGGCAGTCACCTTGTTGAAACCGCTGTTGTTGAAGATACCGTTCTCGAGGTAGTCCGAGAAGGAGACGCTATAACGCGTATTCTCCGTACCGCCCGAAAGCGCTACGTTGTGGTCCTGCGACCAGGTGGGACGAAACACCTCGTCCTGCCAGTCGATACCCGGGACCTTGAGGTAGTCCTCGGCGGTCTGGTAGCGGTAAGGCTCGCCGTTGGAGTCCTCGCCCTCACGCCAGTAGGTGTTGAATCCCGACTCCTGCTGGAACTTGGCGAACTCGTAGTTGTTCAGCAGGTCGAGCGTCTTGGAAATCTTCCGGTAGCTGACCGAACCGCTGTACGTGACCGTCGGCTTGCCGATCTTGCCCGACTTGGTCGTGACGAGCACCACGCCGTTGGCCGCACGCGCACCGTAGATGGCCGCCGCCGAAGCGTCTTTCAGCATGTCGACCTGCTCGATGTCGCTGCTCGACAGGTAGTCGATATTGTCCACCTGGAACCCGTCGACGATGTAGAGCGGAGCGGCGTCGCCGTTGACCGTGCCGATACCGCGAATCTTGATCTCGAATCCCGAGCCCGGCGTACCGTCGGCCGTGGTGATCTGCACACCCGCGACCTGGCCGCTGAGGGCGCCGAGCACCGAACCTGACTGATAACCTTCGATGTTCTTGGCCGAGACCGAAGCGATGGAACCCGTCAGGTCGGAACGCTTTGCCGAACCGTAGCCCACGACGACCACTTCATCCATGATGTTGGCATCGGGCTGGAGCTTGATCTGGAAATCGGTCTGCGCACCCACTTTGACCTCCTGGGTCTTGTAGCCCAGATAGGAGACGATGAGCGTGGCGTTCTTCTTGACCGAAAGGGTGAACTTGCCGTCGACGTCGGCGGAAGCCCCCTGCGTGGTGCCGCTGACGATGATATTGGCACCGATGGCGGGCTGTCCGTTCTCATCCACCACACGACCCGTTATCTTGGTCTGCGCCGACGCCGAAAGAGCCAGCGTCAGGGCCATAAGGGTCAGCAGAAGACCCTTATGGAACCCGATGGCGCGTTTGATGATATTTTGCATAGTTTCAGTTTTCAGTTAGGTTAGAAATTCTCGTCAAACCAGATGACAACGCCGATCTTCGTACTGCTGCCATGCATCTTATCCACAGAACCATTCGTTGCATAAGCCGCCTGGAAGGAGAAGATACCGTGAGCATATTTGCCGTCGAGCATCCACTTGTTAGGGCTGATATAAATTTGGAAATCGCGCGTGGGATCGATATAACCCAGTGTCCGGGCCAAATCCTTGTTCACGAACTCTGCATCGCTGCCGCCGTAATAGGAGAACGGCATGCGAGAGCCCGTATTGACGGTTCCGCTGGTGAAATAAGTTCCCCACAGGCGATAGCCCCACGACGCACGCCATTCATCCGTCTGAGCCGCGCCGGTAGCATCGATCTTGATCGCCTTGCTGTAATCGTCGAGATCAATGTAGAAGGCGTTATTGCGGTAAGAAAGAACCAGTTTATCTTTCTCCACGCTGGATGCAATCTGCGGAACGATCGGAGAATAACCGCCGTTGCGCGGATGCATACGGTGAACGAAAGGCGTGTACTCGATCAGGTCGACCTTCGCATTGCGAAGTACCGTGAAAACAATTGTCGAACGCGATACGGCCGTTTCACCTTCGCCGAGAGTCGCCGTTACACGAACATAACCGATCTGTCCCCAGCGGTTACCGCGCATCTGAAGATGCAGGTCACCGTTCTCATCCACCGTCGTCGTCGTTCCGGCATTCTGGAGAGACCAGTCGTGGAGGACCTCGACTTTGAACGTAGCTTTGCGGCCATTGAAGTCGTTGTAACCTCCGGACAGCGGAATGACTTTGTTCTCATTCGTCTTGCCGTCGCCGTCCCAGCGGAACTGGTCGGCATTCGTCTCAGCCGGCAGACCGAGGTTGTTGCCGTAACCGAACTTGTAGAACATGTTGGGATTCTCCTGAACAGTCAGTTTCAGCGTCGCGGTAGCCGGATTCGCCAGGTCGCTCTTGGAGTTGACGGCGGTTACCGGAATGTCATAGACGCCCTGCGGAATCTCATTGCCGCGGGGAATAGTAATCTTACCGGTCTGGCTGTCGATGGAAACCCACCCTTTGAGGGCCTCGGGCAGCTCGCCCAGCGAGAAGGTGACCACGTCGCCGACGAAACCTTCGGCCTTCTCGATCTCGAACTTGCAGAACTCGGTCATCGTCGCGGGAGCATACGAGAACTTGGCGGGGTCAATCGGTGCGATGAAAGGAACGACATCTACCGTATAGACGCCTCGCAGGGCGACGGCCTGTCCGTTGCTGAACTTGTTCGACACGGCCAGCGAGAATTCATACGAGGTATGCTCCTTGAGGGTATGGCCGTCGGGCAGCGAGATGACACCCGTCGCGGGGTCGATGGAGAACTGATCCGTGGAGGGCGACACCGAGAGGATCGCATAATCGACCTCGTCGGTCGAGCCCAACAGCACCGGAACGTCGCTCCTGAAAGCAGCACCGATCTCCGCCGTACCCGGATTACGCTCGTAGGTAACTCCCAGCGGTTGACTGTTGACCTTGATGGTCACGGCATCGGCATAGTCGGCCGAGCCGGCCTTGGTCGTCAGGCGCAGCACAGGTTTATAGATACCCGGAGGGATCGTCCCTTCGTATTTCATATTGACGGAGATTTCACCCGTCGACGAAACCGAGAAATACTCCTTGCCCTTCTCCTGCACAAGCGCATAGGCGTTGAACGACACCGCCTCGTCAGCCGGGGCGATCTGAGCCGTGGGCCATGCCACGCGGTCTTCATCGTAAAGGGCCTCGATAAGTTCCGGGGTCACGACGATATTTTCGGGCGTGGCCGACACCATCCGCACCGAAAACGCATCGGTAAAGAGACAGCGGGCTCCTGCGGCCTTGCAGGAAACCGTGAAACGGTAGGTGCCGAGCTGCAAATCCTTGCTGTCGGAAATGGTCAGGAAACCGTCGTTGGGGTCGAGCGTGAAGCAGGGAGTCTCGTCGACGAAAGCGGTTCCGTCGAGCGTGATAGACTCGATGGCGAACTCCGACGGAGCAGCGCCCCGGTAGGTCGGAGCCGAACCGCGGTAAGGCATGCCCGGGCCGATGTCGCCGACCGACTGGAAATGAAGCGTCACCGGGCTTTCGGTTTCGTCCTCCGAGCAGGCCAGCAGGCCCAGCGAGCAGAACGCAACGACAAGCAGCAGGTTACGCAGAATGAATTGCTTGTTCATATCGGTTAATTTTTAGGTTCCAGAGTATATGAAAGTCGGTAGGTCTGACCTCCGGCCGTCACCGAAATGCGGGCGGCGGTTTCGGAGAACTCCTCGTCGATGAACTCCGCCGAAACGGTTTCGGCCGAAGCGTCCGACGCGGGATAAAGCACCGTAATGAAGCGCGCGGCCTTGTCGCCGGCGCTCTTTGCCAGGTCTACCTGATAGGACGGACGCTCTGTGGTCACGTCGAGCACCAGCGAAACATAACCGGTGCGGGCAGTCGTCGTGACGGCCTTGTTGGCAAAGGTGCGCACCAGCAGGTTGTTGCCATCGGCGAAAGCGGTGTGTGCGCCGTTCTCGGCGGCATCGACAACGACCTCCGAAGGCGTCATGCCCGGCAGCAGGTGGAAATTGAGGTTCACCGTACCTTCGGCCGTACCGTAACCCTCGTCGAGGATCACAAAAAACTTATGGTCGACGAACCACACCGAACGACGGTGTGTAAGTCCCGCATAGGAGGGATTTTCGAGCACCAGCAGGTCGTAGTCGCCGCGCTCCTCAGCCAGCCGGCAGACGCCTCGGCACGAGGTGACGTTGGCATTGCCGAGCGTCATGGTCGAGTGATAGTCCGTGCGGGCATAGGTGTTGCGACTGGCATTCTGCGCCGAAGTGCCTCCGTAACTGAACACACCCGAGTCGGGGAAGAACTGGCGGCCGTTGATATAGAGCTCGAAGTTGTTGTTGTCCCACTGGCGGTGCCATGCCTCTTTCGGGGTCTGCACGGCATTGACCAGCACCATCATCGTGGCGTCCTTGGTCCAGCCGTTGCGGATCGTATAGTGGCCGCCGTCCTCGAAGCACTTGATGCCCGTGGGAGGCATCTTGCCCTCGGCGCCCTGCGAAGCCAGCCACTTGAACTCCTGGTCGTCGGGGAACAGGTCGCGGTAGTTGCGCATGTGGCGCAGCAGGATGTTGCGGGTCCACGACGAGGGACGCGTATCGCCGAAATTGGGGGTCGAATAGTTGTAGTATCCGGCATCGGTGACATTCCCCTTGTTATAAACGGCGTAGTTGGGATAGATCAGGTATTTCTCCACCTCGACCATCTTGCGCATGGCGGCGATGTAGTCGGACGGGAAGCGGTCGGTCTGGCCGTTGGCCTCGGCCACGACCATTGCCGAACGGAAACTCTCGATCGACCCGATGTGATAGTGCAGGTCGTTGTCCTTGAGCCAACCGTCGGCAAAATACTGCTTGACGATCTCCTCGTTGAGGATCGTCGAACCGTTGGTCACCCATTCCGAGGCCTGCTTCATCTCAGGGAAGAGCAGTCCGGCAAGCGTCACGGCCTGCGCCTGCGAAATACGGTGGTTCGAATCGGACCAGTAGTTGTTCTTGATAAACCCGACCTGAAACGCAAGACGCTCGACGAAACGGGTCAGCGCGGCGGGTTTGAAGGCGTCGGCCCAGCGGTAGTAATCCATCAGCGAGCACATGTCCTGCACACGGGCAGCGACACTCAGCGGCACCCAGCCGATAAACTGCTTGGGCTGGTTGTTCTCCGGATAGGATTCCGGAGCGGGATGATTCTTCCACCAATCGTCGTAGACGCTCATCCACGAGTTGATGTACTTCTCGTCCTTGGTCACATAGTAGGCCTTGGCCTGGGGCACGAACCACTGGTGACGGTGCAACTGGCCGCGAAGTTCCTGATCGCCGTCGGCGTGCAACGTCCAGTCGATACCGTCGCCCGCGGCGTTCAGATAGGAATAGGGACGGCCGTCGCTGTCCACGAACGTCGAGACCTTGAACCGATAGCCGTTCTCGAAAAGAGCCTCGTTGGCGGTAGTGAGTTCGGTATCGCTGATCGAAGTGACCGAGAGCAGGTTGAGCAGCGGGTTGTTGACGCCCGAATTGTAGCGGTAATAGTCCCGCAGGGCCAGGGATGCGGCGCCCAGTTCCCCGGCCTCGACGTCCCGCTTAACGTTCTCCATGCCGGGATAATCGAGATTCAGCACGGAAAATGCCTCGGCGCTGACCTCGTCGTTACCGGGTTTCGAGGGCTCGTAGGCTCCGCCCGTCGAACTCCCGCCGGTCGATACGATCGTATCGTCACTCAGGCATCCGGTCAGGACGAATGCGATTCCGGCGACAAATACGGAAAGTCGTAAAAGTTTCATTTTCATAAGGTATGTAATTTTGGTTGTTGTCGGTTTCGGGAACGACCGTACCGAAGAGTTACGCCCGCCGGGCACAACTCTCCGCACGGAGCGTTCGCAGAGGATCAGATCCGCCGCGGATCGAGGCCCCGCAGCGACAGGTAGCGCCCGATGGCTTCGAGGTAGTAGTAGTCCGCATAGTTGAGCGGCGTGTCGATCTCGCTGTCGGCAGGCAGGTGACCGACGCTGTGCATCAGGATAAAGCCGCCGTTGGTGCCCTTCCCGGCCAGATAGGCGTCCGACGAAAGGTTCATCAGCAGCGTCTCGGCATAGTCGAAGTACTTTTTGCCCTCGCCCTCGGGAACCAGCGTCGAGAGTTCGAACAGCGCCGACGAAATGACCGCGGCGGCCGAAGCGTCGCGCGGAGCGTCGGGAATGTTCGGGGCATTGTAGTCCCAGTAGGGAATGCGGTCGGCAGGGGTGTTCGGATGGTGCATGATGAAATCGGCGATCCGTTCGGCATGTTTCAGGTATTTCTCATCGCCCGTCTCGCGGTAGCACATCGTGTAGCCGTAGAGGCCCCACGCCTGTCCGCGGGCCCACGCCGAAGAGTCGGAGTAGCCCTGGAACGTGCCCCGGCTCTCGACCGTGCCGTCGTCGTTGTAGCTCACGACATGGAACGAACTGGCGTCGTCGCGGAAATGGTTTTTCATCGTGATGTCGGCATGGCGGACCGCCACGTCGCGGTAGACCGGATCGCCCGTGTGCTTCGAAGCCCAGAAGAGCATTTCGAGGTTCATCATGTTGTCGATGATGACCGGGTAGTTCCACTCGCCGAAATCCCACGAGCGGATCAGGCCGATGCGGGGATCGCAGCGCGAAATGAGGCTCTTGGCGGCCTCGACGATCACCTCTTCCGAGTGCTGGTCATGCAGCGTCTCCATCTGCTGGCCGAAGCTGCAGAAGACCATGAATCCCAGATCGTGCGTCCCTTTATAATATTGTATACCCTCCAGCCGGTCGGTGTATTTCCGGGCTTCGGCCAGGAGTTTTTCGTCGCCCGTAAAGCGGTAGCACTGCCAGAGCGAGCCGGGGAAGAATCCGCTTGTCCAGTCCTTCGCGTCGACGGCACGGAACTTGGGCATCAGCGAACGGGGAAAGCAGTTCGTCGTGTCGAGTTCGGCGGCGGCGTCCAGCAGTTGACTGTCGGCAACCTCGACGGCATGTTTCAGGGATGCGATTTTGGGGTCGCGATCCGCAGAGCACGAACCCAGTACGAACAGAGAGAGGAGACCCAGAATGGGGAGAAAATTTCTTCTCATGAGCAGTTCAGGTTTTTTGGTTTAGGTTTTACATGTTTCGGTAAGCAAAATTACCGATAAGCCCCTGCATGCACCCTGAGAATTGAAGAATTGATTTTAAAAACCGCTCAAATAAATTTTGAATTTGTGCAACCGGATGCGGAATTTGTCCAAAAACAGCTCTGGAAGGGCTTTCCGGCGAGGTCGGAACAAACGCCGAAACCGGGCCGAAAAAGCACAAAAAACGGGAGTTCCGTTTGCAGAACTCCCGTACAGTATGCTGTCGCAGGCTATTTCAGCGGCGAATCGGGCTCCTTGGACATCACCAGGTAGAACATCCGGTCGAGGAACGCAGGGGCGAATTTCTTCACGAAATGCGTGGCGCGCCCTTCGTTCTCCATCAGGCAGAGGCGCTTGCGGCGGAGAATGCCCTTCGCCACGATGCGGGCCACCTCTCCGGCGGTCATCATTTTCGCCTCGTCGCGCGGGGTCTCGCCCTGCTGCGACCCGTCGGCCGTAAGGGCCGAAAAACGGACGTTCGAAGCGGTGAATCCCGGACAGGCGATCATCACGTGCAGCCCCTTTTTGAGGTTCTCGATGCGGAGCGTCTCGAGAAATCCCGTCATGGCGTATTTCGAGGCCGAATAGCCCGTGCGGCCGGGCAGTCCGTGCAGTCCCGCCACGGACGAGATGCCGACGACCGAACCCTTCGACGCCTGCAGGTACGGCAGTGCATACTTGCAGCAGTTGACCGTGCCCCAGAAGTTGACATCCATCAGTTTGTGCAGCACGCCGAGGTCCACGTCGTCGAAAATCGCGCGCATCGAGATACCCGCGTTGCAAATCAGCACGTCGATCCCCCCGAACTCGCGGACGGCGGTGTCGATCAGCTCCTTGCATTCGGCAGGATCGGTCACGTCCACCCCGCAGTAGGCCGCCTGGCCGCCTTTCGAGCGGATGTCGCCCGCCAAAAGCTGCAATTTCTGGACGCTGCGCGCCCCGAGCACCACTTTCGCGCCCTGCGCGGCGTACTCCTTCGCCATCGCCTCGCCGATACCCGACGAAGCGCCCGTGATGACGATGACCTTATTTGCCAATGTTTTCATCTGTTTCCTTTATTTCGATTTCCAATGTGTCGTAAGCCATGTGCACACCCGCCGGAAGCATCGTCTCCGTCGCGGCATGCAGACCGATTTCGTGGGACATGTGCGTAATATACGCTTCGCGCGGTCCGACGCGGCGGATCAGCGCCAGCGCCTCCCCGAGGTTGAAATGCGACGGATGCACGGCAAAACGCAGCGCGTTGACCACCAGCACTTCCACGCCGCGGAGTTTCCCGATCTCGGCATCCCCGATGGTTTTGAAGTCGGTCAGGTAGGCCAGCGGCCCGATGCGGTAACCCGTGACCAGAAAGCGCTCGGAGTGGTGTCCCGAAACCGGAACGATCTCCACGCCTTTGACCGTAAAGGGATGCGCAACATCGACCTCGTGCAGTTCGATCTCCGGGACGCCGCGGTATTTGTCCTGCGCGAAGGCATAGTCGAAATCCTTGCGCACGCACTCCAGCGTCCGCGGAGCGGCGTAGATGTGGACCTTATGGACGGTCGGCGGATAATCGACGAAATTGAAAGCCCTGACGTCGTCCAGGCCGCCGATGTGGTCCTTGTGTTCGTGGGTCAGCAGGATAGCGTCGATATGCCGCACGCCCGTGCGGAGCATCTGCCAGCGGAAATCGGGCCCGGCGTCGATCACCAGCCTTATGCCCTGCGTCTCGACCATGGCCGACGTGCGCAGGCGGCTGTCGCGCCGGTCCGCCGACGTGCAGACCTTGCAGCGGCAGCCGATGACAGGTACGCCCTGCGAGGTCCCGGTTCCCAGAAAGGTGAGTTTCATAGGACAAAGATAGCAAAAAATACCTCAATGCGAACCCGGTTTTTCGATTATCGCGGAGCAGGTTTTGTCCTGACGCAATCCGGCCCGGACGGGACATACACGACGTATTTCCCGTTCGGGCCGGACAAGGCAGGGCGAAAAAGATGCCCGTGAGAATCAAAAACCGCTCTCGATGTTCCAGACAAAGGCCCTCGACCCCTGCATCTTGGTCGCGGCATCCAACTCGCGGAAGGCATCCATCAGCGGGGCGACCTTCTCGTCGTCGACGATGGCCAGGATCGAAGCGTTCATCGAAGGCCATGCGTGCGTACCGTAGTGGGGTTCGCCGTCGACCGAGCCGCGGCCCTCGGTCAGCGCCCATTTGGTGAAGCCGCGGATGCCCTGCTCGTCGAGGATGGCGTTCACCCGGTCGGTCAACGCCTGGTTGTAAGATAAAAAGACTGCTTTCATAATCGTTTCTCCGTATTAATGTTTGCTCGCCTGATGTTGGGCCGACAACTGGGCCAGCTTCTCCTTCTCCTTGCGCTGCGAACGGTTCACGAGGATCGAGTAGAGCACCGGAACGATGAACAGCGTGAGGATCGTCGAGAACGTCAGACCGCCGATCACGGCAATACCCATCGGCTGCCAGGTCTCCGAACCGGCGCCCGTGCCGATAGCCAGCGGAAGCATACCCAGGATGGTCGTGAACGAGGTCATCAGCACCGGACGCAGACGGCTCTTGCCGCCGGCGATCACGGCGTCGAAGACGCCCGAGCCGCGCTCGACCAAAAGGTTCATGTAGTCCACCATCACGATACCGTTCTTCGTCACGATACCCACGAGCATGATGGCTCCGATCAGGGCGATGAGCGACAGCGGCGTGGAGGTCATCCACAGCGCGAGGAACACGCCCGTGAAGGCGAACGGAATGGTGAACATGATGATAAACGGGAATTTCAGCGACTCGAACTGCGTGGCCATCACGATATAAACCAGAATGACGATCAGGATGAGCAGCGTTCCCAGGTCGCCGAAGGCGTCGCCCTGGTCCTCGACCGTACCGCCGACCTCGAGGTCCACGCCGTCGGGTGTGGGATAGTCGGCGATCAGCCGGTTGACTTCGGCCACCACGTCGCCCAGCGCGACGCCGGCTCCGAGGGTCGACTGGACCGAAATGACACGCTGGCGGTTCTCGCGCTCGATCATCGGCGCGGCGTACTCCTCCTCGACGGTGCCCACCTCTTTGAGTTTCACGGGGCGGCCCTGCGCGTTGTAGAGCGTGATGTTCTCCACATCCTCGATGCGGTTGCGGAACGGCTCGGCGTAGCGCACGATGATGTCGTACTCGTCGCCGTCCTCGCGGTATTTCGAGGCCACGAGGCCGTCGATGCGGTTGCGCACGGCCTGCGACGCCGTGGCGCTGCTGATGCCGTAGTACGACAGGCGGTCGCGGTCGAAGACGACGTTGTACTCGGGACGCAGGTCGTCGCGCGAAAGTTTCACGTCACGCACGCCGTTCAGGTGGCTCATCTTCTCTTTGAGGTCGTTGGCAATGGCGTTCGTCACGTCCATGTCATAGCCGAAGACTTTGACGTTGACCGTCGCCGAACCGCTCATGCTGCCCGACATGCCGCCCGGGGTCACCGTGTACTGGCGCACCTCGGGAATGTTGTCGAGGTCCTCGCGCAGCAGGTCGGAAATGACATAGATCGAGCGGTCGCGCTCCTCCACGTCGGTCAGGCGCATGTTGTAGTTGATGATGTGCGACCCGGTGGTCTGCATCGCCGCAAAGGCGTTGTCCGACGAGTTGGCGCCGGCCGACGCCGAGACGAGCACAATCTCGGGATATTTCGCATACATGATGCTGTCGATCTGCCGGGCGATGCGCGCCGTATAGTCGACGCCGATGTTCTGCTCCAGCTCGATCATGGCCGAGATACGGCTGTTGTCCGAAGGCGGGAAGAACTCGGTCGGGACGCGCGTCAGCAGCCCCAGCGACACCACGAAGATCGACATCATCGAGAAGAAAGTGATCCGGCGGTGGCGCACCACCCAGTTCAGCGAACGGGCATAGGCGCCGTCGAGCCATTCGAGGGCCCGGTCGATGGGCTTGTAGATCACGCCGAGACCCTTGTAGTCGTGGACGCCGCCCTCGAGCTTCAGGAGGTAGGCCGACATCATCGGGGTCAGCGAGATGGCCGCCATGGTCGAGACGCAGACCACGATCGTCACGATCCAGCCCAGCTCGCGGAACAGGATACCCGCCATGCCCGGCACCATCGTCAGCGGCAGGAACACCGCGACGACCACCAGCGTCGTGGCGATGACCGACAGCCACACCTCGTTGGTGGCGTAGATGGCCGCCTCCTTGGGGTTCGAGCCCCGTTCGATATGCGTCGTGATGTTTTCCAGCACCACGATAGCGTCGTCGACGACCATACCGATGGCGATGGAGAGCGACGAGAGCGAGATGATGTTGAGCGTGGAGCCCGTGGCGAAGAGGTAGATGAACGAACAGATCAGCGACACGGGGATGGTCATACAGATAATCAGCGTCGCGCGCCACCGGCCGAGGAAGATCATCACCACCAGCACCACGAATATAAAGGCGTAGAGAATGGTCTCCGAAAGCGACCCGATAGCGTCGGTAATCTCCTGCGAACCCTCGAAGATCAGCTCCATCTTAACGTCTTTCGGGAGGGTTTTCTGGATGTCAGGCAGGCGCGACTGGATTTCGTGGACGATGTTCACGGTGTTGGCGCCCGACTGCTTCTGGAACATCACGCGCACGCCGCGCTGACCGTTGACGCGCTCGTCCATCGTGGACTTCTCGAGCGTGTCGCGGATTTCGGCCACATCGGAGAGTTTCACCGTGCGGCCCCCGGCGTTCGACACCACGACCTTGCGCAGTTCGTCCGAGAGTTTGAACTCGCCGTCGGCTTTAATGTTGAAGGTGTTGTTGCCGATGTCGATCGTGCCGCTGGGGATGTTGACGTTCTCCGAGGCGATGATCTGTCCCAGCTGCTCGACCGTCAGGTTGTAGGCTTCGAGCTTGGCGGGGTCGACGTTGACCTGCACCTCGCGCTCGGGAGCGCCCACCACCGACACGGCGCCCACGCCGTCGACGCGGTTCAGCACGTTGACCAGCTTGTCGTCGAGGATCTTGTTCAGCGCCGGATAGCTCTCCTCGGCCGTGACGGCGATCATCATCACGGGGATCATCGAGGTCGAGAATTTGAAGATCGTCGGGTAGTCGATGTCGTCCGGCAGCATCGACTGCACACGCGACACCACGTCGCGGATTTCATTGGCCCCCTCGTTGAGATCGGAGCCGTATTCGAACTCGACGGTAATCATCGAGACGTTGTCCTGCGACTTGGAAGTCAGCTTTTTGAGGTTGCTCACCGTATTGAGGTTGTCCTCCAGCACACGGGTAATGTTGGTCTCGATGTCGGCGGCGTTGGCGCCGGGGTACATCGTGATGACCGATATCTGGGGTATCTCGATCTCGGGATACTGGTCCACGGCCAGGTTCATCAGCGAGAAGAGTCCCATGACCATCACGCCGACGAACAACAGGATCGTCGAAATCGGTTTGCGGACCGCGCTTTCGTAAATTTTCATTGGAAAGGGGCTGTTTTAGTCTTTTTTAATTTCCACGGCTGCCCCGTCGAAGAGTTTCGACAGCGCCGTTACGGCCACCGGTTCGCCCGGCTCGACACCCGACAGGATGTCCACGCGGTCGCCGACCTGACGGCCCACTTTGATCGAACGGCGCTCGGCAACCGAGTCGCCCACGATGACGTAGAGGTAACGCTCGGCGGAACCCACCTGCTTCTGCACGGCAACGTCGGGAACCATTACGCCCTCTTTGCTGCCCATGTCGAACGTCGTGCGGGCGTACATGCCCGGACGCAGCGTACGCTTGGCGTTGGGAACTTTGACCTCGACCTTAAAGGTGCGGGTCGAGGGGTCCAGCGCCGGATAGATCAGCGACACCGTGCCCGTAAACTCCTCGTCGGGGAAGATGTCGACGGTCAGTTTCACCGGCATACCCACTTTCACGCTGGCGAAATACTGCTCCGAAATGTTGGCGATGACCTTCAGCGGGTCGATCTGCATGATGTGCAGGATCGGCTGCTGGGCGAACAGGTCGCCCGACTCGTAGTTGCGGGCCGTCACGACGCCCGAAATCGGCGAACGCACCTCGATATTCTTCTTCAGGTTGGCCACCACCTCGCGCTGCACGTCCAGCTGGGCCTTGGCCTGCTCGATCTGCTGGGCCGAGATGCCGCCGGCCTCGTAGACGGGCAGCAGACGGTTGTAGTCGTCCTCGACGGTCTTCAGCTGCACCAACTGCTGGGTGTACTGCGTGGGATCGAGCGTCACGATCAACTGGCCCTCGCGCACCGGATCGCCCACTTCGACATAAATCTTGTCGATGTGCACGCCCGAAGCCGCCGGAGTGATGTCGTTCTCCTTGTAGGGTTCGATCTCGGAGGTGAACTCCTCGGTAAGCCGCACCGTGGCCGTTTCGGCCCGGGCGGTCTTGGTCAGCACGCTCTTCTCCTCCGTGACGACAGCGGCTTTCCGGCCGGTACAGCCTGCCAGCAAAGCGACTGCAAATCCTAAAAATACGATTCTTTTCATAGGTTTTATCTTGTTTTTCATTACTTACTGGTTTTCACGTCCCACGATGCGGTCGTACTCGGCCTTGGCCGAAAGGTAGTCGTAGATCGACTGCGAGAAGTTGAGCTGCGCCTGCGTCTGCGACAACTGGGCGCTGTTCAGCTCGAGGATCGTGCCCGCACCCGCGCGGTAACGGGTGTCGGAAATCTTATACGCCTTGCGGGCCTGCTCGACTGTGAGTTCCTGGGCGTACATCGTCTCGCGGGCCGTCAGCAGGTCGTTCAGCGCCGAGCGCACCTGCACGTCGATCTGCTGGCGGGCATAGTCCCGCTGGAGCGAAAGCTGCGCAATCTGGTTCTTCAGCTCCCGCGACTTGTTCATCTTCGTCAGGCCCGAGAAGATCGGCACCGACAGTTGCAGTCCGACCGAGATCGGATGGGTCCAGAAATATTTGGAGTTGTCCGTACCTTCGCCCATGCCCAGGAAAGGCTCCATGTCGTTACCCGTGTAGGAGACCGTCCCGAAGGCCGCGAGCGTCGGCATGCGGCCCGCATTGGCTGCTTTGAGCGAACGCCGCAGCACCTCCTCCTGCAATTCGAGCGAACGCAGGTCGGTGTTCTCCGAAACATCGGTCGTCAGGCCGTCGGTTCCCGCCAGCACGTCGTCGCGCAGGGCGTCCAGCTCGCCGACCACGTCGATCTCCACGTCCTCGGGAATCGAAAGGTACATCTTCAGCATCAGCTTGGCCAGTTTGATCGAATTTTCGGTCTGGAGGATCGTGGGCTTCAGGTTGCTCAGCTGCACCTGGGCCGTCAGCAGGTCGTATTCCGACATCAGGCCGTTGTCGTACTGCACCTGCGTATCGTCCACCGTGCGCTGCACCGTGGCCTCCGATTCGCGGAGCACTGCAAGCGACTGCTCGGCCAGCAGGATGTTATAGAAGGCTTTCTTCACCTCGGCGGTCAGGTCGATGCGCGAGGCGCGCGCCGCCTCGACGGCCGTGGCCATCTGCGCCTCGTTCATCTTCAGCGTACGGTAGACCGACGGCGCGAAGAGCGGCAGCGACAGGTCGCCCTGCACGGCAAAGGTGTTGTCGGCGCCGAAGGAGATGCCGCCGCGCATCTCCGACTTCACGATCGAGCGGGTGTAGCTGCCCGACGCCGAGAGCTGCGGCAGCAGGTTACCCCACGTCTGGCGCTTCACGTAGTCGTAACGCTGCACCTCCATTTCGGCGACCTTGACGGTCGGGTTCTCGCTCAGGGCGAGATCGAGCGCCTCGGGAAGCGTCAGCCGCATCTGCGCCGAAGCGCCCGCGGTGCCGGCGGCCCAAAAGCCAAAAATCAAAAAAAGTCGTTTCATCATTATTCGGAAAATTATATTGTCGTTGTCATTCATGCAGACGATCTGCACGGGCATATATTTTACGGACGGCTCCTTTCACCCCTCACCGCCGGTTGTTTTCGGGTTTGCCCGGTTCGTAGCGTTTCAGGTAATCGTCGATGAGTTCCAGCCCCTTGGCCGTGGAGATGCCGCGGAAGAAATTGCTGATGATCTGCACGAAAGCCTCGCGCTCGGTCATGCCATCGGGCAGGATGAGGTCCTTGCGCATGGTGATTGCCGAAGCAGTGTAGTAAAGCACCGTGATGGCCAGGTCGAGGTTGAAAGCCTCGGTGAAAAGCCCTTCGGCAATACCCGTTTCGAGCATCCGCTGCAAATCGAGACGGCTTTGGGCAGCTCCTTCGCGCATCAGCTTGGAGTGAACGGCCGGATAGAACTTGCGCAGGTTGCCCAGCAACCGCTGTATCACCTCCGACTCGTCCGCCACGCATCCCAGCACCATAAACATCGCTTCGAGCACGTTGCGCGCACCGACGCAGGCTTCGGCCCGTTCGACACGCTTGCTCTCGAAAAAACGTTCCATCGCAAGGTAGAGCAGCCCCTCCTTGTCGCCGAACAACTCGTAAAGCGTCCTTTTCGAAACGCCCAGTTGTTGCGCGATGTCGTCCATACGCACCGATTTGATGCCCTGGGTGACGAACATCTGCATAGCCTGTTCTATAATTCGTTCCTTCTGGTCCATGATCCGATCCGATTGATACGGATGCAAATATAGACAAGGAAACTTATGAAACAAAAAAAGTTTTCTGTTTTCGGTGGTTTTTTAACGAATCCGACAAAAAAGGAGCAGTCGAGGACTGCTCCATGCGATAATAAACACCCAAAAATCAGATTTCTTCGGGCAGTCCGAAGGGAACTTCGAAGATCATCCGGCAGCCCTCGGTGTAAGAGGAATCGACCCGCAGGCTCCCGCCCAGCTTGGCGGCGATCAGCCGGCAGACGGGCAGTCCGAGCCCCGTCCCCTGGGCAAAGGTGTCGAGTTTGACGAAACGTTCGAAAACCGCTTCCTGCTTCTCCGCGGGGATGCCCGGGCCGGTATCGGAAATCGTGAAGAGCATCGTCCGCTCGGGGATTCGGCACGTATAGGTCAGGATGATCTCGCCCTCGACGGTGAATTTCGCAGCGTTGTGCAGTAAGTGCTGGAGCACCTGCACCACCCGCTTGGAATTGATATGCAGCACGGGGTCCTCGGCCGACGGCTCGAAAATCATCGTGACGCCCGCTTTGAGCTGCGACAGCGCCTTGGCCACACACTCGTGGCAGCGGTTGTTGACCGAGCAGTAGTCCGTACGGGGCAGCGCATCGGTCTGGTCGAGATAGGCGATGTCGAGCACGTCGTCGACCATTCGCAGCAGGCTGAGGCTGCTGGCCTCGATGATCGAGACATACTCCTCGACCGTCGGGTCGTTGCGGAATTTCGAAACGAGCACCTGAGAGAATCCCATGATCGAGTTGAGCGGCGTGCGCACCTCGTGCGACATGCTCTGGATGAAATTGCTTTTCATCCGGCTCGCCTGTTCGGCGCGCTCCTTGGCCGTGCGGAGCTCCTCCCCCACAGCCATAAGGTCCCGGTTCTGAGCCTTAACCACCTCCTCGGAGGCTTTCAGGCGACGGTTGAGACGCACCAGACGCGCAAGTCCCAGTCCGCCCAGCAGCAGCACACCGCCCATCAGCGCAATGATCAGGTCGGTATTGCGCAGCTGCCTCTGCCGCAGAACCGCTTCATCCGCACGTTCCTCGCGGCCGGATGTCGTCCCGAGGCTGTCCGCCGCGGAATTCACGTGTTCCGGCCCGGCATACGTCACCGGGGCGCATACGAAAAAGGCGGGGACAAAGAGGAGGAACAGGCGGAAGCAGACGGGACGGAGCATCGGGGAAATTTGTTTATTTTACAAATATAGCACTAATCCCGCTGATAATCAAATTTCGGAGCTCCAAGTGAACAAAAAAGGCCGCCTCGGAAAAAACGGGGCGGCCGTACGGAAAAACGTTCGGATTATTTGGTGACCCGTTCGAGCCAGCGTACCATCGAGAGCATGACGAGCATCGACAGGCCGCAGGCAGCGACGAACACGGCCCACGTAGCCCACATCGGGGTATGGAGGTAGAGCCATCCGCCGACGAACAGCAGGGCGTTGCCCACGGCCGTAGCGGCCAGCCAGAAGCCCTGCATCAAACCCTGCATATGGGGAGGCGCCACCTTCGACACGAATGCGAGGCCCAGCGGCGAGATGAACAGCTCAGCCACGGTGAGGATGAAGTAGAGGCCCACCATCACCCACGGGGTAACCAGCAGCGATTGCACCTCGTCGGCGCGCATGCCGGCCAATTCGGTCTTCGTCGGCAGGGCCAGCGAGAAGAGCATCAGGAAGACATAAGCCGCAGCCGCGATGCCCATGCCGATGGCGATCTTCATCGGGGTCGAGACCTCGATGTTGCGCTTGCGCAGCCAGCCGAAGAACCACATGATGATCGGCGTGAGGAAGACGACGAAGAAGGGATTGACGCTCTGGAATATCTCCGCGCCTTTGATGGTCGTGAAACCCAGGTCGATGTTGATGACGTCGAGGTTCACGTAGTCACGGGCGAAATAGGTCAGCGAATAGCCGTTCTGGTGGAACGACACCCAGAAGAAGATCACCACGCCGAAGACGGCGAACAGGGCGTAAATGCGCTGGCGGATCTCCTGCGCGGACATCTTTACCTCCTCGGCCGAGGCTTTGGCGCCCGAAGCGGACTTTTTCGAAGGATCGGGGAACTGCCTGCGGTTGGCCATGTAGATCACCAGCGAAATGAGCATCATCACGATCGCCGCGATAAAGGCGTAGTGGAAACCGCGGTTGAAGACATCGAGGTAGGTATTGCAGAAAGCGCCGAGGTCGCTCACGGGCGTACCGTCGAGGTGCGCCGCCGAAGCGTAGGAACTGAGGTTCGAAAGTCCCTCGCCGACCATGTCCTCGCCTTTGGCCAGGTATTCGTGGCACAGCGCGGGGAGTTTGGCGTTGTAGTCGAAATTGTTGACCTTCAGCCACCAGTTGCGCACGCCGATAGCGACGAACGGGGCGAAGAAACCGCCGATGTTGATGAACATGTAGAAAATCTGGAAGCCCGATTCACGCTTGGCGCTGAATTCGCTGTTGTCGTACATCTGGCCCACCAACGCCTGCAGATTGCCTTTGAAAAGGCCGTTGCCGAAGGCGATCACCAGCAGTCCCAGACAGGTCAGCGTCAGGTAAAGCCCCAGATTCGGCACGGGCGTCGGCGTCGGGATGGCGATGAGCAGGTAACCCACGCTCATCACGATCAGGCCCCACATGATCGTAGCCTTGTAGTTCTTGGTCTTGTCGGCAATGATACCGCCGACCAGCGCCAGCAGGTAGATCGAAGCGTAGAAGCCCGAATAAATATACCCCGCGGTCGCCTCGTCCAGACCGAACTTGGACGAGATGAACAGGGTAAGGATAGCCATCATGATATAAAAACCGAAGCGTTCGCCCATATTGGCAAGGGCCGCCGCGATCAATCCTTTGGGTTGTCCTTTCATAAGATTTTTTTGGGTGTTAGTAAAGTGTTAGTAATAGGGATTCTTTTCAGTTTGCTGACAAAGATAAAAAAAAATCGGTATATTTGGTGTCGTAACGACACTTTTATCAGTCGGAAAGTTTTGCCGGGCCGCATGCGATTCGGTTTTGGTCCCGTCCGATTTTTTGCTATCTTTGTAAATAACCAGAAATTTCAGCCATGGAAAACACGACCCGGAAGCTGCCCATCGTCGAGCGCGACGCATGGCTGCAGCCCGTCGAAGAACATATCAACCGCCGTCATGCACAGTACGAGCGGCAGATGGAGCGGATCGCCGGTTCGTCGGGGTCGATCGTCGACTACGCCAACGGCTACCGCTATTTCGGCTGGCAGCGCGACGAGGCGCTCGACGGCTGGTGGCTGCGCGAATGGCTGCCGGGAGCGCACGACGTCTACGTCTTCGGCGATTTCAACAACTGGCAGCGCACCGAAATCCGCATGCACCGAGACTCCGCGGGGGTCTGGAGCGCCTTTTTCCCCACGGCGATGTACCGCGACCGGCTGGTCCACGGCTCGCTTTACAAACTCCACGTCCACGGCGACAACGGCTGGCTGGACCGCATTCCGGCCTATGCCGCGCGCGTGGTGCAGGACGAGGCGACGAAAAACTACACGGCCCAGTTCTGGAACCCCGCGGAGCCGTTCGACTGGCGGGGCGACGCTTTCGACGCCTCGAAGATCGGCAGCCTGTTGATTTACGAGGCCCATGTGGGCATGGCGCAGGAGCGCGAGGGCGTGGGGACCTACCGCGAATTCACCGACAAGATACTCCCGATCATCAAACGGGACGGCTACAACGCCGTGCAGCTGATGGCCGTAGCCGAACACCCCTACTACGGCTCGTTCGGCTACCACGTGTCGAGCTTCTTCGCCCCGTCGTCGCGCTGCGGCACCCCCGAGGAGCTGAAAGAGCTGATCCGCCGGGCGCATGAACTCGGACTGGCCGTCATCATGGACCTCGTGCACGCCCACTACGTGAAAAACCTCAACGAAGGGATCAACGAGCTCGACGGCACCGACCATCTCTATTCGCCGGCGGGCGAAGCGGGCTACCAGCCCTACTGGGATTCGAAACTCTTCGACTACGGCAAGGAGGAGGTACGCCATTTCCTGCTGTCGAACGTCAAATACTGGCTCGACGAGTTCCATTTCGACGGCTACCGCTTCGACGGCGTGACCTCGATGATCTACCACCACCACGGCTATGTGACGTTCGACTCGCGCGACCGCTTCTTCGACACGGGCGTCAACGAGGAGGCCCTCCTCTACCTCACCCTCGCCAACCGGCTGACGCACGACTTCCTGCCGTCGGCGGTGACCATCGCCGAGGACGTGAGCGGCATGCCGGGCATGTGCATCCCGATCGCCGACGGCGGCGTCGGCTTCGACTACCGCCTCGGAATGGCCATTCCCGACTTCTGGATCAAACAGCTGAAAGAGGTCCCCGACGAGGAGTGGAACATCTGGGAGATGTGGTCCGTCATGACCGACCGCCTGCCCGAAGTGAAGACCGTGGCCTATGCCGAGTCGCACGACCAGGCGTTAGTGGGCGACAAAACCATCGCTTTCCGGCTGATGGACAAGGAGATGTATTTCCACATGGACCGCGCTTCGGAAAATCTCGTCATCGACCGCGGCATGGCCCTACACAAGATGATCCGCCTGATGACCATCTCCACGGGCGGGCAGGCCTACCTCAACTTCATGGGCAACGAGTTCGGACATCCCGAGTGGATCGACTTCCCGCGCCAGGGCAACGGATGGAGCTACGCCCACGCCCGGCGGCAGTGGTCGCTGGCGAAAAACGGCCTGCTGCGCTATGCGTGGCTGGGGGATTTCGACCGGGCGATGATCCGGCTGGTGAAAAAATACAAGGTGCTCGAAGACGGCTATGCGTGGAACCTGCTGATGGACGAGCGCAACAAAACGATGGTTTTTTCACACGGCCGCCTGCTGTTCGTCTTCAACTGGCACCCCACGGCCTCGATCCCCGACTACGAGCTTCCGGTGCAGGGCCCGGGCAAATATGTCCCGGTGCTCTCGACCGACGAGAGACGGTTCGGCGGGCAGGAGCGGCAGTCGATGGAGACCGAACATTTCTCGTTTCCCGCCAAGGGCGACGACGGGAAGGACTGCGCCCGTATCCGCATTTACAACACCTCGCGTACGGCGACGGTCTATCTGCGGAAAAAGTAGTCACCCAAACTTATTTTATTCATACTAAAAACTTATTATGCCTATGCTAAATGCAAGCAACAGCAACGAAGTGTCTTTAAAGGAGTTGAGAGAAGGATTCTACAAATGCCGGTCTTTCGAGGTTCTGAACCTGTGGCGGCGGTCGTTCCTTCTCTCCGTTTTTCAGTTCCTCTGTTTCACCCTCTACGGAGTTTTTGCGTCCCGACTGCTCGACGCCGGGCCCGCGGCGGCCAATCCGCTGGTCGTGAACGAAATCGCCTGCGCCGCAGCGCTGCTCGGCATGTCGTTCGCCGTCATCTGGATCATGATGGCCAAAGGATCGAAAGCGTGGTATGAGGTTTACGAACGCTACATTTTCGAGATCGAACGCGAGGAGACCGACGGGCTGAAAATTCCGGAGCGCTATCGGCTGGGTGCCTTGTGCCGTCCCTGGGAGATGAACAGCAACCTCTTTTCGAAGAAAGCGGGCCGCTACTCCCCCTCACGGCTCAATATCACGATCGGAACGGTGCTGATGACGGCGTGGTTCGTCATCTTCCTCCTCCACTATATCGCCAGCATCGTCTGCTACATCGGCGGAACGGCCCACTACTGCCAGTTGGTGATTCTCGCACTCATTCCGGTCGCTTTCCTCGTCATCGCCCTCTCGGCGCTGTACAACAAGTGGGGACGCAGCCGGTCGCTGACGGAAACCATCTGATACACAATACCTGAAAAAAAGGAGCGAATCTGATGATTCGCTCCTTTTTCGTCCCCGCCCGGCTGTTCCGCCGATTTTCGCACGAAAGCACGGGGGGGGGCACCCGATGAGGTAAAAAAAATCATCCAAACAGCCCCCAAAGAGGACAATAAAGCCCAATCAGGACAATTTTCAGGAATTTTCAGAAATTTTCAACCGCTTTCGTTGTGAAATTAAAAAATAATTCCTACTTTCGATTCAGAAACAGGCGACCCGACTATGTACATAAACCGACAAAGCATATTCAAACACCCCGGAACATCGAAAACATGTAACCCGGGGGACGTTTTCCAGGTCAGCCCCGGTGAGACGCCGCACGCAGCCGGCGGCTTCGGTTTAATTCCCCCCCCCTCGGAAAATCGGGGTCCAATGCCTGTCCGGCACGCATAATCGCTGAACTCATTCGTCGCTTCAGCGTCCCTATTTGCACTTTTCAGTTGCACGATTATATCAATAAAAGTATTTTCCGTTTAACCGTTTTATCACTAACCAACTAAAGCGTTTGCCCTATGAAAAAAATGACGAAACTTATCGCTCTTTTTCTGAGCGGACTCCTGCTGGCACCTGCCCTCGTGTCGGCGAATCCGGAAGGAGACCAGGTTCCGGAATCCGGGACAGTCGTAGCGAAACCTCCCGTCACGGCGGAAGCTCCCGCCGCGGCACAGCCCCAGACGACCTGGGAGAAAATCCTGGCCAACCTGCCGAAAGTATCCGGCTATTTGCAGACGGGATGGAATTACACTTCGAACGACAAAAGTTCAAGTTCATCATTCCAGGCAAAACGGCTCCGTCTGCTTCTGGACGGCAAGGTCGCCGAGAAGGTGGATTTCCGGCTGCAGATAGAGGCCTTCAACGGAATTTCCGGCTCGACGAACGGAAACGGACAGAAGAACATACAGGTAATGGACGCTTTTGCAACCTGGAAGATCATGCCCGAATTCAAAGTCCGTGTCGGACAGTTCTTCACGCCGCTGGGGTACGAGAATTACGACATTTCGCCCGCAACGCTGGAGACGGTCGACTTTTCGAACATTGTCTACCGCATAGCCTGCCGCAATCCCTACGAGTACAACCTGGTAGACTACGGACGGGATCTGGGTATCATGTTCATGGGAGATGTCTTCGACTCGGGGAAGGGATTCAGCTATCTGCACTATGACGTGGCCATCACCAACGGCTCCATTCCCAGCAAGGACGACAGCAACAAATCGAAAGACATCTATGTCAGTCTGACGGTCCGCCCGGTCAAATACTTCAATGTCAAAGGTACATTCAACTGGGGCGAATATACGTCCAAAAAACTCGAAGGCGGCGAGGGTGTCGGCAGCGGCGATTACAACCCGATGACCCGCTATGTGGTCGGCGCCTGGTACGACAATCCCCGCGGTCTGAATCTGCGTGCCGAATACGGGCACATGAAGAGCCGGGTCAACAAAGCCGATGTCGTCAAAGAGAACGGCGCCTATGTACTGGCCGGCTGGCACTGGGGCAAGTTCCTCCCGATCGTTCGCTGGGACATGTACGAAGATCAGGTGAATAAGGGAACTGCGAATAACTATAACCGGATACTGATCGGTTGTACGTATTCGGTGTTCAAAAACCTGAAATTCCAGGTCAACTACGGACATTTCATGTACAGCGGCGACGCAAAGAAGGCTTTGGGATACGACAGCTCCGAGCAGCTTCAGATCATGGGACTGTTCAAATTCTAAGCTTTGGAAATAGCTGTTCTACGATAAAAAACTAACTTAAAACAAAGTCCATAACCATGAAAAAATTATTTTTTGCATTGGCAGCGATCGCCGCTTTTTCGACGGTGAGCGCACAGCATCTCGGTACGGAATATCGCCTGAAGAAAGTCGTTGAAGTTCCCGGACGCCAGGGAATTGCCGCGGACGAGAACTATTATTACGTTTCCGACACGCGGGGTCTTTACAAGTTCGACAAGAATTGGAATCTCGTGAAGAAACATGTCCAGTCCGCCGAAAATCCCCTGTTCCCGAATCCGGAGATGGCCAACCACTTCGGAGACATCGACGTGTGGAACGGCAAGATCTATACGGGCAACGAGAAGTTCGAGTATGGCCGGGGCTACAACATCGCCATTTCGGTATACGATGCCGAAACGCTCGAATGGATCGAGGATATTCCGTGGTGCGCCGAATCCGGGCAGGTGGAGGTCTCCGGCCTGGCCGTGGACCGCGAGAAGAACATGATCTGGATGTCGGACTGGGTGGACAGCCGCTACGTGTACTGTTACAGCCTCGAAACGGGCAAGTACTACACCAAAATGCAGTGCCGTCCGATGCCCTACTGGTGTCAGGGTATTTTCATCGCCGACGGTAAGATGCTCTTCGCCGCCGACGACGGAGAATCGACCTATCAGATTCCCGACAATATCTACATTGCCGATATCAGCGAAGTTCCCTACACGGGACTGAAAGAGGGCACCGAAGTCGTCAGGGACACGCCGTTCAGCGTAAAGTTAGACAAAAAAGGCAATCCCGTCAAACGCACCGGGATGATCGCGGCCGGAGCCAAGGCCGGACGCCTCGACCTGTTCCGTGAGATGTCGGATTTCCGGCGTGCCGGAGAGATCGAAGGGTTGTGCATCGACCCCGTGACCGACGAGCTGCTCGTGCTGAACAACCGCGGCACGCAGATCATTCTCGGCATGTCGCAGGGTCCCTTCACGGACGAGGGATACACCAACGAGATCCACGAGGTCTACATTTACGAGAAGATCAAATAATCCGGTTCCCATTTAAAAAAAGAGCGAATCCGCAGGGATTCGCTCTTTTTCATTTCCGGCGCCTGCTATTTCGCCAGTTCGCGCACGACGGCCAGCGCCTTGTCGTAGTCGGGTTCGTGGGTGATCTCGGGCACATACTCCACGTAGCGTACCACGTCGTCCTTGTCCACGACCACCACGCCGCGGGCCAGCAGGCGCAGTTCGTCGATCACGAAGCCGTATTTGATGCCGAAATCCAACTCCTTGTAATCCGAGAAGACATGCACGCGGTCGATGCCCTCGGCGGCGCAGAAGCGTTTCTGCGCAAAGGGCAGGTCCACCGACAGCGCCAGGACGACCACGTCGTCGCCCAGCTTCGAAGCCTCACGGTTGAAACGGATGTTCTGTAACGAGCAGACCGGAGTGTCCACCGACGGAAAAATGCTGAATATGCGCACTTTGCCGTGGAAAACGTCCGACGATACGGGTTGCAGCCCCGCGTCGATAACCGTAAATACGGGGGCCATTTCGCCCGCCTTGCAGCGATTGCCGACAAGCGTCACGGGCTTGCCGCCGAAAGTTACTTTGTGATCCATAATTCGTTTGTTTTTGAATGAATTTTACAATTCCGATGCCACCCGGCTATTTGGCCGCTTTGATCCGCGCCACGGCTCCGGCCACCCCGCGGTAAAGTTCCGGCAGGTCGACGCCTTCGATGCGGCGGTTCTCGACGACGATCCGTCCGCCGACCACGACCGTCTCGACATCCGACGCCTTGCCGCAGTAAACCACATTCGACACGACGTTGTGCACGGGCTGCAAATGGGGTTTCTGCAAATCCACGACGATCACATCGGCCAGTGCGCCCTCGCGGATCACCCCCAGCCCGCCGTCGGCGCAGCCCATCGCCCGGGCGCCGTTCGCCGTCGCCAGCCGCAGGGCTTCGTAAGCCGGAAGCGCCACGGGATCGCCCGTCGCGGATTTTTGCAGGAAAGCCGCCGTGCGCAGCTCCTCGAACATGTCGAGGTCGTTGTTCGAGCAGGTCCCGTCGGTGCCGATCGTCACGAGCGCACCCGCGGCCCGCAACTTTTCGACGGGAGCCACGCCGCTCGATATCTTCATGTTGCTCTGCGGATTGTGCGACACGGTGACGCCCCGCGCGGCGAGGGTTGCGATGTCGCTGTCGGTCACGTGGACGCAGTGGGCGCCGATCGTCTTCGGGCCCAGCAGCCCCAGCCGGTCGAGGTGTTCCACGGAGGTCCGCCCGTATTTCTCGCGCACGATGCGCACTTCGTCCTGCGTCTCCGAAATGTGGGTCATCAGGTGCAGGCCGTATTTGTCGGCCAGCTCCTTGCCGCGCACGAGATTCTCGGGCGACACGGTGTAGGGCGAATGGGGCGCCACGGCGATCCGCACCCGTCCGGACCCGGCGGCGGCCAGCCGCACGGCCTCCTCAGCCTGCGGCAGCACCTCGTCGATGTTCGTATCGAAATAATTGCAGCCCAGCAGAGCCCGGATGCCCAGCCGTTCGGCCACCTCCACGCAGCGGTTTTCGAAATAGTACATGTCGACGAACGACGTCACGCCGCCCAGCAGCATCTCGACGATGCCCAGCGTCATGCCCAACGCCACGTCATCCGGGGTCTGGTGCGCCTCGAAAGGCCAGATATAGTCATGGAGCCACGCCATCAGCGAGATGTCGTCGGCATAGCTGCGCTGCAGGGTCATAGCCGCGTGGCAGTGGGTGTTCACCAACCCCGGCATGAGGAGTTTGCCCCGGCAGTCGATCTCCCGGAGCCCGGGATGCGCCGCGCGGAACGCCGCGGCATCCGTCTCCGAGGCAGTCACCAGCGCGATGCGGTCGCCGTCTATGCCCACCGCACCCGTAAAGGTCCGGGGTTCGTCGCCGGAGGCCGTCATCGGCAGCACCGTCGCGTTTGAAAAGAGTATAGCCATATAATATGGTATTATTTGTATTTCACCTTCACCTTGTCGGTCTTGACCTTGCCGCGCTGGGGCTTGTCGATGGAGTTGCCCTGCACGGTTATCACGTCGCGGCCGTCCACCGAGTTGGAGTAGACCTGGATCACCTTGTTGAAGGCTCCCGGCTCGCTCTTGTGGGGTTCGTACACAATGCGGATCACCCCCGAATCGGCGGGCGCGACGGGGCGCTTCGAGAACGACGCGCCGAGACACGAGCACGAGGTGATGACACGCACGATGACCAGCGGCGCCGTACCGTCGTTGACGAATTTGAATTCGTGTACCAGATCACCGCCCTTGCGCGGCACGTCGCCGAAATCGTAGGTCGGGTTGTTCATCTTCAGGTGCGCCCCCTTTGCGGGCTTTCCGGCGTCTGCCGCCGTGAAACACAGGCAACCGAGGATTGTCAGCAATAGTATTTTCATCGTTCAATTTCTATTCCATTCGGAAGATATAGGTTATCGTGCCGCCCTGCACCGTTGCGCGGCTCTCGGTGAAACGCGCTTTGCGAGCCGCGGCCTTGGCCGCCTCGATCAGCTCGGCGGCATCCGTCGTGGAGCCTTTCGGCTCGTAGGACGCACCCGTCACCCGCCCCGAAGCGTCGACCGTTACGCGAATGACGACCTTGCCGCCCTTCTCGCCGGGATACGACGGCTTGGGCAGGTTGCCCACCAGTCCGCGCCCTTTCAATCCCTGGTCCAACTGGTCCAGCCCGTCGGGATTGAGCCCCGGCCCGCTGCCGCTGGCCTTGTCCTCACCCTCCGGGGCGCGGGGATTGCCCGCATTGTCGGGTTCGTCCGCCCCGCCCTTGTTCATTTTGAACAGCGCCTTGGGGTTGGGCGTCTGGGTCACCTCGTCCTTGCCCGCGACCTGCGCCGTCTGCTCCACAGGAGCCGTGACGTCGTGCACACGGGGCTCGGCGGCGACCTTTACGGGCGGCTTCGGCGGCTCGGGAACGGGCGGTTCGGTGAAGTCGACAAGGATCGTGTCACCGGGCTTCTCCACCACCCGCGAAACGTCGAACGACACCAGCACGAACGAACCGGCCAGCAGCACGCAATAGACTGCCGCCGCGATCATCGCCCACCTGCGCGGGGATTTATTATCGGGATCGTAATAATACATAAGCGTAAATTCTCCAATAATCGGAAACGTACTTTGCCGCTTCGCGGCACATAAGCCCCAGCCAGAGGCGGGGTTTGGGGGTGGTCGGACTTGTAAACGCGGCCACAGGCCGCAACAACGGCCGGCCGGTCCGCACATTCGCCCGGCCTACCGTGGAGTGGTCGCCAGTATTAATTTATAATTGTTGTCCTTGGCGATGTTCATTACCTTGACCACCTCGTCAACGGCCACCGTCTTGTCGCAGTGCAGCGACACCGTGGCGTCCTTCTGGCCGTCGAGGCGCGCCTTCAGCGCCCGCTCCACACCCTCGATGCCCTGCACCTTCTGCAACTCGACGTAGTAGTTGTACGACGGGCCGCTCTGCTGGATCGACACCGTGGTCATCGCCTTGTCCTTCAACTGGTTCGAACTCTTCGGGAGCATCAGCTTCAGGGCGTTGGGGTTGATGAGCGTCGTAGCGATCAGCAGGAACAGCAGCAGCAGGAACATCAGGTCGGTCATCGACGAGGCCGAAAACGATTTATCGACTTTCGATCCGTGTTTGATTGCCATAATGCGTTATTTTTGAACGGGTTGATTCAGGATATCCATAAACGCGATCGAGTTGGCCTCCATCTGGAACACCAGCTTCTCGATGCGCGCCACGAGGTAGTTGTAGCCGAAATAGGCCGGGATGCCGACGATCAGACCCATCACCGTGGTCACCATCGCCACATACATACCGCTCGACAGCAGTCCCAGATCGACCGTGCCGCCCGCGGCGGACATGTCCATAAAGGTCTGCACCATACCGAGCACCGTGCCGAGGAAACCGATCATCGGGGCGCCGCCGGCGATCGTGGCCAGGAACGGCAGGCCGTTCTCGAGTTTCGAAACCTCGAGGTTGGCGACGTTCTCGATGGCGGTCTGCACGTCGCTCATCGGGCGTCCGATGCGCTCGATACCCTTCTCGATCATGCGTGCGATCGGTGTGTCGGTCTTCTTGCAGAGGTTCACGGCCGTCGAGATTTTGCCGTCGGAGATGTAGTCGCGGATGCGGTTCATAAAGTTCATGTCCAGCACCGAAGCCTTGCGGATGGCCATGAAGCGCTCCACGAAGATAAAGATCGTCACGCCGCCCAGCGCCAGCAGCAGCCCTGCGATGAACAGGCACAATCCCACTCCGTGAACCTGCTGAGGCGCAGAAAGGCCCATAGCCAGACGACGGCACAAAATCGCCAGCAGACCATACCCTGCGGCGATAAACAACTGAATCACTCCCAGCAGCGCCCATGCCGCCGGAGGCAGCATCCCTTTCAGGCCGCCTTCCTCTTTTTCTGCCTTTTTCCGGGCAGGCTTCTGAACAGCTGAGGGCTTTTTGTCTTTTTCCCCGTCGCTGTCGCCGCCGGAGGATTCCGGCGTTCCTTCCCCAGGCAGAGCAAAACACAGGGCCACACCAGTGAAGCCCTGCTGAAATTCCTTCCGGGACAGGGTGAGGAAGCCCTCCTCCGGGCTGGAGATCCACACCCTGTTCCCTTTCACTTTGGTCACCACCACAAAGGCGCGGAAACGCCAATGGGCAATAAGGGGCAGAGGAGCTTTTTCCACCTCCTCCACCGTCATGCGCAATCCCCGGGCCGCCAGGCCCTGCTCCTGAGCGGCGGACACCAATTCCGCAGCGTTGTGGATGGGGCCACCCAGCTCCTCCATGGTGACTGTTTTCCCGAAGCAGGCCAGGATCATGGCCAGGGCCGCTTTTCCGTTTTCCTCTGGGGAGGTCTGGAGCACCAGCTCCTCCTGCCCCATCAGCCGGCTGTTTTTCACCACATCACCTTCCTTCTCAGGATCTGAGGAACTGCCAGGGGGTCATCTCTTCCACCACCACATCCATCTCGCAGAGCATCCCCGTGTCGATGGCAATGCTGCCGCCTTCGGCCCGGGCCCAAGCTCCTGTGCTGCCTTCGGTCCCGCCTACCAGCGTGATGCGCACTTCCACAATGTTCTCATTCTGGGGAATGATCTGGCTGGTGTAAAACCGGCCCAGGGTCTGGCTGATATCGGTTTCGGTGATGGGGTAATCGTAGATATTGCTCACCATGCCCTGGACATAGCCATAGCTTTCGGTATCCGAAGTGTTGGGGTAGACCCGCACTTCCATGCCCTTCTGAATGGACTGGGCCACGGTGGAGGGAACATACGCCCGGATCTCGGTTTCATTGGTGGTGGAATCGGCATTGGTGACCCCCTCGATCAGCTCTCCCGCCTCCACAGCGCTTCCCTCCTGCACCAGATCCACCACCCGGCC